>ULPV01032057.1_pt1 | contig 26436 bp, 20 predicted proteins | sample 1953831 | NCBI WGS metagenome assembly ULPV01 (sample SAMEA4835638, study PRJEB28245) | human gut metagenome | biome: gut microbiome; material: fecal sample | place: Denmark | collected 2008 | reverse complement strand
CCTTGCAGGAGATGCCCCCGGCCACCTCTCGGGTGCTGCGGGGCGGGGCAGAGTGTCCCGTGCCCAGCCGCTCTCTGGTGCCCGGCGATGTGGTACTGCTGTCTGCCGGTGACCGTATTCCTGCAGACTGCCGGGTGCTGGAGAGCATTGGCCTGCGGGTGGAGGAATCTGCCCTTACCGGCGAGTCCCAGCCGGTGGAAAAATCCGCGGCTCCTTTGCCGGATACCGGGCAGGAGTTGCCACCCTCCGCTTGCAGCAATTTGGTATTTATGGGTGCCAATGTGGTGTACGGTCGGGGGCGTGCTGTGGTGATTGCCACTGGTATGGACACGCAAATGGGACGCATTGCCCACGCCCTGAACACCGCCGGACAGAACGCCACGCCTCTGCAAAAGAAATTGACCCAGCTGTCTAAAATTTTGTCCCTGCTGGTGCTGGCCATCTGTGCCGGGATCTTTGCGTTAGATGTAGGGCGCAGCTTACTGGCAGGCGGGCTGACCTTTAGCGGCGCGCTGTCCACCTTTATGGTGGCGGTGTCCCTGGCGGTGGCTGCTATTCCGGAGGGGCTGGCAGCGGTGGTGACGATTGTGCTGTCCATCGGCGTGACCAAAATGAGCCGTCGCCACGCAGTGATCCGGCGACTGACGGCGGTGGAGACCCTGGGCTGTACGCAGGTGATCTGCTCGGACAAAACCGGCACGCTGACTCAAAATAAAATGACCGTTACCGCCCGCACCGGTGTGCCGCCGGAGCAACTTATGACCGCTATGGCGCTATGTTCGGATGCCCACCGAGCCGAGGACCGTATAGAGGGTGAACCCACAGAGGTGGCGCTGGTGCAGGACGCGGCAGACCTGGGGTTGGAAAAGGCGGCGCTGGAACGGCAGTACCCCCGGGTGGGTGAACTGCCCTTTGACTCTGCCCGCAAGATGATGACGACGCTCCACCGCACGCCGGAGGGCGTGGTGCAGTACACCAAGGGTGCGCCGGATGTGGTACTGAAGCGGTGCACCCACACCTGGCAGCAGGGGAGGGCGGTACCCTTGACTGCGGATCTGCGCCGCCGGATCCTGGACGAAAATCGGCGTATGGCAGACCGGGCGCTACGGGTGCTTTGCGCTGCAACCAGGCAGTACCCGTCCCTGCCGTCTGCCCGGTCGCCGGAGGCACTGGAACAGGGGCTTTGCTACCTGGGGCTGGTGGGTATGATGGATCCGGTGCGCCCGGAGGCGGTGGAGGCCATTGCCGCTTGTCGCCAAGCGGGCATTCGTCCGGTGATGATCACCGGCGATCATCGGGATACTGCCGCGGCCATTGCCCGGCAGCTGGGGATCTTGGAGCCGGAGGGGGAGGTGCTCACCGGCGCCCAGCTGAGCCAAATGGACGATCGGGCGTTGGACGATGCCGTTGCCCGGTGCAGCGTGTTTGCCCGGGTGCAGCCGGAGCATAAGGTGCGTATTGTAGAGGCCTTTCACCGGCAGGGGGCTGTGACTGCCATGACCGGCGACGGGGTCAACGACGCCCCGGCCATTCAGGCGGCGGATATTGGCGTAGGTATGGGCATGACCGGCACGGATGTGACCAAGAACGTGGCGGATATGGTACTGACGGACGACAACTTTGCCACCATTGTGGCGGCCGTGGAGGAGGGCCGCCGGGTGTATGACAATATCCGCAAGTCTATTCAGTTTTTGCTGTCCTCTAACTTGGCAGAGGTGCTCACCATTTTGGTGGCCACTCTGCTGGGCTTTACCATTTTGGAGCCGGTGCACCTTCTGTGGATCAATTTGATCACCGATTGCTTCCCGGCGCTGGCACTGGGTATGGAGCGGGGCGAGCCGGAGATCATGCGCCGTCGTCCTCGAGATCCAAAGGACGGCATTTTTGCCGGGGGTATGGGCTTTGATGTGGCCTGGCAGGGACTGCTGGTAACGGCGGTGACCCTGCTGGCCTACTTCAGCGGTCTGCTGCTTACCTGCCCGGTACAAATGGACTGGGCGGCACTGGTACGTATTACGGACCCGCTGGCCCATAAAACCGGCATGACCATGGCGTTTTTTACCCTGTCTATGGCGGAGATTTTCCATAGCTTTAATATGCGCTCGCGCCGGGCCAGTTTGTTCTCTATGGGGCAAAACGGCTATTTGTGGGGCGCCATGGTGCTGTCTTTGGTGCTGTCCACGGTGGTGCTGTATGTGCCGGCGTTGGCTGCGGCCTTTGATTTTGTTCCTCTGTCCGGTACAGCCTACGGTGTGTCAATGGTGCTGGCACTGGCGGTGATCCCGGTGGTGGAACTGGTCAAGGCAGTGCAGCGGGCCGTCCATCGTTAAAACTGCAAAAAAGTGCGGCAGGCAAGGAAATTTGCCCGCCGCCTTTTTCATTTTAACACTTCCTTTTCCCGCGGTTTTATGCTATGATAAAGGACGGTGATTTGGGTGCAACTCAAAAAGAATGATGAGATTCAACTGAATATAACCGCCCTGACTTCCGAGGGCAGTGCCATCGGGCGCAAGGACGGCGTGCCGGTGTTTGTGCGTGGCGGTGTGCCCGGTGATGTGGTTACGGCACATATCATTAAAGCCAAAAAGAACTATGCCGTGGCCCGGCTGCAGCAGGTGCTGGAGCCATCGTCTCATCGGGTGGAGAGCGACTGCCCGGTGTCCGCCCAGTGCGGCGGCTGTGCCTTTCGCACGGTGGATTATGCAGAAGAACTGCGATTTAAGCAGCAGCGGATTGATGACGCTTTTCAGCGGATCGGCCACCTGGATTTGCAGGTGGAGGGCGTGCTGGCAGCGCCCGATACCGTGCGCTATCGCAATAAAGCCCAGTACCCGGTGCAGCTGCAAGACGGCCGACCGGTAGCCGGTTTTTATGCCTATAAAAGCCACCGTGTGGTGCCCACCGGAGATTGCCTGCTCCAGTGTACGGATTTTTCCGCCGGTGTGGCGGCTTGCCTGCAGTGGGCGGAAGAACATCAAATTTCCGTATATAATGAGGAGACCGGCACCGGTCTGCTGCGCCACTTGTATTTCCGCAAGGGCCAGGCTACCGGCCAGGTGCTGGCTTGTATTGTGATCAACGGCACGGATCTGCCCGGCGGGGACGCACTTTGCGCCGCTTTGCGTGCCGCTGTGCCCGGTTTGGTGGGCGTGGTGCTAAACAGCAACACCCGGCGCACCAATGTGATTTTGGGTGACCGGGATCGGGTGCTTTGGGGCAAGGGCGAACTGCTGGACAAGCTGTGCGGCAAGACCTTTGCCATCGGCCCTCATGCTTTTTATCAAGTCAACCACGACCAATGTGAACGCTTGTATGCGCTGGCCGGTGATTTTGCGGGTTTGACCGGAGAACAGGTGCTGCTGGATCTGTACTGCGGCGTGGGCACCATCGGCCTGACTTTAGCGGATCGCTGCCGCCGGTTGATCGGCGTGGAGGTGGTTCCCCAGGCGGTGGAGAACGCCCGGGAGAATGCCCGGCGCAACGGTATTGAGAATGCAGAATTCCTGTGTGCGGACGCAGCCGGTGCGGCAACGCAGCTGGCGTCCCAGGGCGTGCGCCCGGATGTGGCCATCGTAGACCCGCCACGCAAGGGCTGCGCGCCGGAGGTGTTCGCCGCTATTGATAAAATGGGCACCCAGCGGCTGGTGTATGTGTCCTGCGACCCGGCAACCTTGGCACGGGATTTGGCATTACTGGCCACCATGGGCTACACCGCCCGCCGCGCCTGCGGCGTGGACCTGTTCCCCCGCACCCCCCACGTGGAGACGGTAGTTTTGCTGTCAAAGAAAGAAAATGAATAAACATAGTAATTGGAGAGGGCGTATTGTATGTCTTTTGTCAAACATCGTTGGGTAAAGAGACTGGCGTTGCTGGTGTGCTTTTTGTTTGTGTTGGCAACGGTTATTGTTTGCAAAGCGGCAGAGGATAAAGTGATCGCTTCTTTGGGAAAATATGAAAGCTGCCAGGCTTTTACCTCAGAAGGATTTCAAGACTATACGGATTATGCAAAATATGATTATAAATTTGCTGTGATTAAAGATAATCCATATTTGAAGCAAGTACAACCAAAAGATATATCGAAAATGAATCGGCTCTTAGATGACTATGAGGATTGGTTGAAAACGATCAAAGAAAGTGATCCTTCAAGCGAAGTGGCGTTAAATTATGATTTTGATCGAAGGATCGTTGACACGGAAGATTACATTTATTTTGATGTTGAAGAACATACATGGGAGGATGGACAAACAGCCACGACCATGTATAACATTTACTTTTATGATACGCAAGGCCGGGTGCTATATTATTTTCACAATAACATATAGCGCTTATCCATAACAAAGTTCTGTTTTGCCAAGGAATAAATAACAAACTCTCCGGAATTTCCGGATGGTTCAAATTGGCTTGCTTGCACAATCCGGCACGGACCGGATCCTATATATAAGACAGAAGTTGATCCAACCTGCGATATGAAAGGACAAAACAAATGAAACTGAAAGACGGTATGGTGCTGGGGCATGTGGACGGCGAGGATTTTGCCATTGCTACCGGCAAGGCCATGAAGCACTTTAACGGTGTGATCCACAACAATCCCACGGCGGCATTTTTGTTTGAGCTGCTCCAGACGGAGCAGACGGAGGACAGCCTGGTGGCGGCGCTCACGGAGAAATACGATGTAGACGCAGACACAGCTCGGGCGGATGTGCGTGAAATGCTGGATACCCTGCGGGCTGCCGGGGTGCTGGACTGAGTATGCAAATCGAAAATCAGACCTGCGCCTATTTGTTGGTGCTGCTGCGGTGCGCGCTGACCGGTGCGCCTGCGCCTGCTGCGCCGGAGGGACTGGATTTTGACGCATTTTTTGACCTGGCCCGGCGGCAGCAGGTATATAACATTGTCTTTCCGCTGCTGGCGGCGCTGCCCGGTGTGCCGGAGGGGGAGAAAAAGCGCTGGGAAAACTACACCTACACGGAGCTGACCCGCACCATCACCATGGATCATGAGCGGGGACAGCTGTTTGCCCAGCTGGATGAAGCAGGCATTGACTATATGCCCTTAAAAGGACTGCTGTTGCGGGAATATTACCCCAAGACCTCTATGCGCCAAATGACGGATAACGACATTCTGTATGATCCGGTAGGGCGGGAGCAGCTGCTGCGGATCATGCGCAAGGCTGGGTACAAGATGACCGCCTGCGGCGAGAATTCCGACGACTTCCACAAGCCGCCTTATGCCACTTTTGAGTTCCATCGCACCCTGTTTTTTGACGAGAAGGACTTTTGTCCCCGGTTTGACGGGTTGTGGCAGCGGGCCACCCGAGACCCGGACCACCCGCACGCATTCGTTATGGATGTAAGCGACAATTATCTCTATACCGTTGCCCACATGTACAAGCATTATTCCACCAACGGCTGTGGTGTGCGCTTTTTGGCCGATGTGTATTTGCTTTATACCAAAGAAAACGCACGGCTGGATCGGCCGTATATTGAAGCGGAATTTGGCAAAATGGGCATATTGGATTTTGCCCGCCTGGTATTGCGCCTGGCGCAGGATTTGTTTGAAGACAGGGAACTGGATCGGGACGAAATGCAAATGCTCACCGTCTGTATGCAGGGCGGTGTGTTTGGTGACAGCAAACTGACCCTGGTGCGCCAGCTGAATGCCCAGGGTGCCCAACTGTCCGGCTCGGCGCAGCGGCGGCGGTATCTGTGGCGGCGCTTGTTTCCGGATAAGAAAAAAATGCACGCGGACTTTAAGACGCTGGACCGGCACCCCTGGCTGCTGCCCTGGTTCTATTTGTTGCGGATTTTGCGCCTGCCCTTTAAGCGCAAGGCGGTGCTGGCAGAGACCCGGCAGGTGCAGCAGCTGACTCGGCAGCAGGAGGAGAAATGACCAATGTAATTTTTGTAGGTCTGGGTGGCTTTGTGGGTGCCGTGTTGCGCTATCTGCTTGGGCTGATCCCGGTGCGGCAAACGCCCTTTCCCATCATCACCCTGTGTATCAATGTGCTGGGTGCCTTTGTGATCGGGCTGCTGGCCGCTTTGTGTGAAAAGCATAAAATCAATTCCCAGCCGCTGCTGCTGTTTTTGAAGGTGGGGCTTTGCGGCGGGTTTACCACATTTTCCACCTTCTCGTTGGAGACCTATGACCTGCTGAGCAGCGGGCACACGGCACCGGCGATCTTGTATGCGCTGCTGAGCGTAGGCTTGTGCCTGCTGGCCATCTTCGGAGCCCGGGCGCTGATTCATTGACTTTCGGAGGAAGACCATTGGCTGTAAAGAAAGAGAACATTCGCAATTTTTCCATCATTGCCCACATTGACCACGGCAAGTCCACTTTGGCGGACCGACTGTTGGAGCTGACCAGTTCTGTGCAGCAGCGGGATATGCAGGAGCAAATTCTTGATGATATGGACCTGGAGCGGGAGCGGGGCATTACCATTAAGGCGCATGCGGTGACGCTGGGCTATGACGCCAAAAACGGCGAGCACTACGAGTTTAACTTGATCGACACCCCCGGCCATGTAGACTTTAACTACGAGGTCAGTCGCTCGCTGGCGGCTTGCGAGGGGGCTATCTTGATTGTGGACGCCTCTCAGGGCGTAGAGGCGCAGACCCTTGCCAACACCTACCTGGCTTTGGATCACGACCTGGACATTATGCCGGTGATCAACAAGATCGACCTGCCGGCAGCGGACCCGGAGCGGGTGGCCCAGGAGGTAGAAGAAGTGGTGGGCATTCCCTGTATGGACGCCCCTCGCGTGTCTGCCAAGACCGGGCAGAATGTGGAGGAGGTGCTGGAGCGGATTGTGACGGAGATCCGCCCGCCGGTTGCCAACGACAATGCACCCCTGCGGGCGCTGATCTTTGACTCGGTTTATGATAGCTACCGTGGCGTGATCGTGTATGTGCGAGTCATGGACGGCAAAATTAAGGCCGGTGACACCATGCGTATGATGGCCACCGGTGCCCAGTTTACCGTGGTGGAGGTGGGTCGTATGCGGGCCACTTCCATGGAGAATACCGGCGTGCTCTCCTCCGGCGAGGTAGGCTATATTACCGCGTCCATCAAGACCGTTTCCGACGCCCGGGTGGGCGATACCATCACTTTGGCAAATGCGCCGGCAGCGGAGCCGCTGCCCGGTTACCGCAAGGTGAACCCAATGGTGTTCTGCGGTGTGTACCCGGCAGACGGTGCGGATTATGAGGCCCTGCGAGACGCGCTGGAGAAGCTGCAGCTTAATGACGCGTCCCTAAGCTATGAGCCGGAGACGTCCGGCGCCCTGGGCTTTGGCTTTCGCTGCGGCTTTTTGGGTCTCCTGCATTTGGAAATCATTGAGGAGCGCCTGGAGCGAGAGTACAACCTGGATCTGATTACCACCGTGCCCTCGGTGATCTACAAAATCCACATGACCGACGGCACCATGGTGGAGATCGACAATCCGACCAATTACCCGGATCCGTCCTTGATTGACTACTGCGAGGAGCCGTTTGCGGACTGCAATATTTATGTACCCAGCGAGTTTGTGGGCACCATTATGGATATGTGCCAGGATCGGCGGGGGATCTTTAAGAATATGAGCTATATCACCCCGGACCGGGTGGATATTCATTACGAGCTGCCGCTAAATGAAATTATCTATGATTTCTTTGACGCACTTAAATCCCGCACCCGTGGCTACGCTTCTTTCGATTATGAGATCAAGGAATACCGCCGCTCGGATTTGGTGAAGGTGGATGTGCTGCTCAATGGCGATACCATCGACGCGCTGAGCTTTATTATCCACCGGGACAAGGCTTACCAGCGGGGGCGCCGCATTGCGGAGAAGCTCAAGGAGCATATCCCGCGGCATTTGTTTGAGATACCGGTGCAGGTGGCTATCGGTGGCAAGGTCATTGCCCGCGAGACGGTAAAGGCCCTGCGCAAGGATGTGTTGGCCAAGTGCTACGGCGGCGATGTGACCCGTAAGAAAAAGCTGCTGGAAAAGCAGAAAGAGGGCAAAAAGCGTATGCGCCAGTTCGGTCAGGTGGAGGTGCCCCAGGAGGCTTTCCTGGCAGTGCTCAAACTCTCCTCCGACGACGAGTAAAGCGGAAATATAAAAAATCCCACCCGATACAGGTGTTGCCTGCTCGGGTGGGATTTTTTGCGTTTGTCAAGTGATTTTGTGCAACTTGTCCGAAAATATGGACTTAAACTTGACAAAATAGGCAAGAATATGCAAAATTTGTTTACTTTCTTAATTGTTTGTGTTATGATGCAAATGTTGAAGGCGATAAAAAAGACCTGCAAAAATGCAGGCCTTGCTCACACACTGTGAGGTTGCCGCAACGGCAACGAGTTGAATCAATTGGTATTTGAACGCATAGTGTAAATCTCATAAGGTCTTGAGACAATTCGATATTAACACGAAAAGTTCCACTTGTCAATAGGTCAACTGAAAATTTTAATGAAAAAAGAAAAGGAGCGAGTTTATGGAACAAGGGACAAAACGCGGAGATTACTATTTAGGCCTGGATATGGGTACAGACTCGGTAGGCTGGGCTGTAACAGATATGAATTACCGTATTCCTAAGTTTAAGGGCAATGCCATGTGGGGTGTGCGCCTGTTTGATGAGAGCAACACGGCAGAGGAGCGGCGGCTGTTGCGCATCAGTCGGCGGCGTACCCAGCGGCGTCGGGAGCGGCTGGATCTGCTAGAGATGCTGTTTGACGGTCCGGTGAGTACCAAGGATCCGGCTTTCTTCCAGCGGTTGCGGGAGAGCGATCTGTATGCAGAGGATAAAACCACCAATACACCCTTTGCTGTGTTTGCGGATCCGGATTATACGGACACAGACTATCATCGCCAATTTCCCACCATTTATCATCTGCGTAATGCGCTTTTGCATGAGAATGGCCCATACGATGTGCGCCTGGTGTTTTTGGCGGTGCATCATATTATCAAAAACCGCGGCCATTTTCTGTTTGACTCCTTAGGAGAGGCGCAAAACTTTGGTTCGATTTACGGTGCGTTTCGGGATTATTTGCAAGAAGAATATGAATGTGCAGTAGAATGCACGGACGAAAAAGCCTTTGGCGCCGTTCTCAAGGACAAGTCTTTGTCTAAGTCCAGAAAGACTGCGGCGGCAGCAGAGCTGTTCGGTGTAACAAAAAAGAGCGCTCCCCAGTTGTATGCCTGCCTGGCACTGGCCTGCGGCGCTACGGTGAAGCTGAAGGACCTGTTTAACGATGATACTTTGGCCGAGGCGGAAAAACCCAGCATCGCCTTTACCGGCAGCTATGAGGACAACGAGCCGGAATACCAGTCTCTTTTGGAAGAACGGTTTGATTTGGTGGTGCGGATCAAGGCCCTATATGATTGGGCTATTTTGGATGAGATCTTGGCCGGCCATCAGTATCTGTGCGAGGCCAAAGTGGCCACCTATGAGCAGCACAAGACGGATTTGCAGCGGCTGAAAACCTATGTGAAGACCTATCGTTCGGAACTGTACAAAAAGATTTTTAAGCTGAGCAGCAAGGACGACAACTATGTGGCCTATTCCGGTCATATCAAGGAAAATGGTCACACCGGCGTGCTGGAAAAGACTTGTAATCAAGAGGCTTTTTGCGCCTATTTGAAAAAGACGCTGGGCGACAATGAGGACCCGGCGTATGCGGATATGTTCGCGGCTATTGAGAATGGCACTTTTATGCCCAAGCAGGTGTCTAAGGACAACGGCGTGATTCCTATGCAGTTGCAGAAAAAAGAACTGGAAGGTATTTTAGACCGGGCGCAGAGATATTTGCCGTTTTTAACAGAAAAGGATGAGACCGGCCTGACTGTGCGAGAAAAAATCATTTCCCTTTGCGAGCACCGTATTCCGTACTATGTTGGCCCGCTGAACAAGCATAGTAAAAAAGCCTGGATCGTGCGGAAAGAGGGAAAAATCTATCCCTGGAATTTTGACCAAGTGGTGGATTTGGATCGCAGCGCCGAGGCATTTATTGAGAATTTGACCAGCAAGTGCACCTATTTGCCCCAGTACGATGTAATTCCCAAGTATTCTTTGTTGTACACCAAGTTTATGGTGCTCAACGAGCTAAACAATTTAACGCTGGACGGCCAGCGTGTTAAGGTCAAACTGAAGCAGGAGATTTACCGGGACCTGTTTGAAAAGCGCGGCAAAGTCACCGGCAAGGGACTGAAAAACTATTTGCAGTCCCGGGGTATTGCCTATGAGGTGATGGGCGGCTTTGATGAAAACTTTAAGGCCAGTCTAAAGCCTTGGCAGGATCTGGCGCCTTATGATTTGACCTATGATGAGAAGGAAGAAGTTGTACGCTTAATTACGATCTTTGGCGACGATAAAAAGTTGCTGAAAAAGCGGCTGCGAGATCTGTTTGGCGATCGACTGACAGAAACAGAGCGGGGCAAACTGGCTCGATTGAAGTACACCGGCTGGAGCCGCCTGTCTCGGGAATTTCTGACTCAGGTGGCCTGCACCGACAAGAATACCGGCGAGGTGACCAATATCATTTCCGCGTTGTGGGATACCAACCTGAATTTAATGCAGCTGCTGTATAGTGCGGACTATATGCCCACATTCTGGGAGCAGGTCGCAGCATGTAATCAGTTCGATAAGGATGTTTCCCTGCGCCAAATGGTGGAGGATCTGTATGTTTCACCTAAAGTAAAGCGACCTATTTACCAGTCGCTGCTGATCGCTCGCGAGATCGAAAAGATCCAAAAGTGCCCGCCGAAGAAAATCTTTATTGAGGTGGCGCGAGGAGAAGAAAAGAAAGAGCGCAAAAAGTCCAGAAAAGCCCAACTGTTGGAGCTGTACCAAAGCTGCAAAAAGGAATATGCAGACCTGTATGCGCAGCTGGAGGGGACCGAGGAGGACAGATTGCGCAGCGATAAGCTTTACCTATACTATACCCAAATGGGCCGGTGCATGTACACCGGCGAGCATATTGACCTGAACAGTTTGCTGAGTGGCAATGTTTATGATATTGACCATATTTTTCCACGCTCTAAGGTAAAGGACGATAGTCTGAATAACCGAGTGTTGGTGAAGAAGGTGGACAATGCAAAGAAAACGGACGTGTACCCTCTGGATCGAGAAACCCAGGCCAAAATGCACGGCTTTTGGCAGCTGCTTTTGTCTAAGAACTTGATCAGCAAGGTTAAATACCAACGCCTGATCCGGACGACACCCTTGACCGATGAAGAACTGGGTGCCTTTATCTCCCGCCAACTGGTAGAGACCCGTCAATCCACCAAGGCGGTTGCCCAAATTATGGAGCAGCTATATGACAAAGAGCAGACAGAGATCGTGTATGTCAAGGCTGCGCTGGCTTCCGATTTCCGTCATACCTATGACATGCTCAAGTGCCGTGAGGTCAACGACTTTCACCACGCTAAGGACGCGTACTTGAATGTGGTGGTGGGCAATGTTTACAATGTACGGTGCACCCATAATCTGCACAATTTCATCCGCGGCTTGCAGGAGAACGGCCCGCGGGGTTATAGTATGAACGCCATGTTCAAGTGGGATATTCCCGGCGCCTGGGTAGCAGAGAACGGCGAACTCCAGGAAACACAAACCAAGAGCCTGGAGATCGTAAAGCAAATGATGGCCAAGAACAATATTCGCTATACTCGGTATGCGTTTTGCCAGCACGGCGGTTTGTTTGACCAGATGCCGGTGAAGAAAGGCAAGGGCCAAATCCCGCTAAAGCAGGATGGACCCAAAAGCGATATGGCCAAGTACGGCGCGTACAACAATGCAAAGTCTAAGTATTTTACGCTGGTTTCTTATTCGGACAAAAAGGGCAAAGAGGTGCGCCAGTTGGTGCCCATTGATGCGGTAACGGAAAAGGCTTATTTGACAGATCCGGACGGGTATGTAAGCAGTTATGTAGGCGTTCCGGCGAAAGTGCTGATTCCGTGTATCAAGTATAACGCCTGCCTGTCTTTTGACGGGTTCCGGATGCATTTGAGCAGTAAAAGCGGGGGCGGATCAACACTGGTGTATAAGCCGGCTATGCAGTTGGTACTTAGCTATGAACAGGAAAAGTATGTGCGTAATGTTACCAAGTATTTGAGCCAAAATAAGGATCGGCCACTAAACAAGTATGATGGCATTTCTGCCGAGGAGAATATAGAGCTGTTTGATGTTTTGGTAGATAAAATGAATCATTCCATTTTAAGTCTGCGTTTTGGCAGTATAGGCGAAAAAATTAGCGGTAAAGCAGAAAGGTTTATAGTTTTGTCAGCAGAAGATCAATGTGTTGTATTGTCTGAAATGTTGAAAATTTTGCACGCTAATGTAATGTCCGGAGATTTAACTAAGATTGGCTTGGCAGGCAAGGCCGGTATTGTTACAACAAATAGTAAGATTTCTGATATTAAAGGCGTTGATTCCATCAAACTCATTCACCAATCCATTACCGGCTTGTTTGAGCAGCAAATCGAACTGTTGCCGTAAGGAGGGCTTGCCATGAGTTGGCGTGTTGTGGTGGTGACCAAGTCCGCCAAGTTGGAGTACAGTATGGAGTACCTGGTGGTGCGGGATGCAGAGAGCACCACCAAGGTGCACCTTGGTGACATTTCGGTGCTTTTGATCGAGAATACCGCCTGTGCGATCACCACCGCTTTGATGAGTCAGCTGCTGCAGCATAAGATCAAGGTGATTTTTTGTGATGAAAAACGCAATCCCTGCGGCGAATTGACGGCCTATTACGGCTGCCATGATTGCAGCCAAAAGCTCAAGGATCAGCTTAGCTGGACCCGGGACGCTAAACAGTTGATTTGGACCGCCATTGTGGGCGAAAAAATCAAGAACCAAATGTTGGTGCTCCGCGCGGTCCAGTCCCCGCGGGCAGATCAGCTCTGCCGGTATTTGGACGAACTGGAGTTTGGGGACCGGACCAATCGAGAGGGTCATGCGGCCAAGGTGTATTTTAATGCCCTTTTTGGTTCCCATTTCAGCCGCAGTGACGACTGTCCCACCAACGCGGCATTAAATTATGGGTATAGCTTGATTTTATCCTGTTTTAACCGCGAGGTGGTGGCAGCCGGGTATTTGACCCAGCTGGGCTTGTTCCATGACAATATGTTCAATACTTATAATTTAAGCTGCGATTTAATGGAGCCTTTTCGACCATTGGTGGATGCGTGCGTACATAAGTTAGCGCCCAAGCAGTTTGAAAAAGCGGAGAAAGTGGCCGTTTTGTCCATCTTAAATCAAGAGGTGCAGTTGGACAACCGGGTGCAAACAGTGCTCAATGCCATTCGCCTGTATGCAGCCAGCGTATTCCGTGCTTTGGCTGCCCAGGATGTGGCAGAAATTCATTTCCCGGTAGCTGCGTATGAGTTATAGATTTATGCGAGTGATTGTGTTTTTTGATTTGCCGGTAAAGACTGCCCAGGACCGGCGAGAGTATGCCCGTTTTCGCAAGAAGTTGGTCAAGAGCGGATTTATCATGATGCAGCAGTCGGTGTATTCCAAGATTGCTTTGAACCAAAATAACGCAGCCGGTATTTGCGCCGGGGTGCGGAAGTGCAAGCCACCGGCCGGCGTGGTGCAGATCTTGACCGTAACGGAGAAACAGTATGCCAAAATGGAACTGGTGGTTGGCTGCAACGACAGCAATGTGGTGGCTACGGATGAAAGGTTGCTGATTTTATGAGGATCGCTTTAGACTATTTTCCGGAGCCGTTGGCTTTTGAAAACCAAACGGCCGTAGTTCTGGCACTGGAAAATAAAACGGTTTTTCGTCGGGTGGTCAACGCCTTTTTAGAGGAATGTGCAGATGAAGTGTTGACCTTTTCCCAGGAGTGGAAGCCTTTTTCTTTCTCCAAGCAAGGGCTTTATATTGCGAATCTATTGCAGCCGGATGCGGATGCCAAAAAGCTGATGAACCATGTGGCATCCGCTATGGAACAGACTCTCAACACCGAGCTGGCAGAGCCTTTGGCGCTTGTGCGCCAGGACTTATTACAGTTAGGAGATGCACTTACCGCCCGGTTTGATTATGATGTAGCCTACCAGGATGATTTGGAGGCGGCTGCCGTTGTGAAGCTTTTGCAGTTCCGTTTGCGGCGGGAAGAAAGTACAGCAGCCGAGCGCCTGGCGCGATTTTTGATTTTAACTTCCCGGTATTTGAAGGTGCGTATTTTTGCCATATCCAATTTGTATTTATATTTTGAGTCGGAGGAGGTGAGCCGGCTGCTACATACTCTATCTTTGCATCAAATTCGGATTTTAGACTTAGAGTGCCAGGCACCGGCGTGCGTAGATGTGCGCGCCAAACTCTATGTGCTGGATCGGGATTTGTGCACCCTTGACAATTCCGTTTCGCCATAGTACTATGGTACTAGATCTTGTGGATTTGCCCTGCGCTGTATAGTGGGCGTAGCTTATTTGAGGTTTGAGAATAGTGTAAATCCATAAGGTAGTGAAACAAAATCCAAAACAATCCCACTTTCGTACCGTTTGAGAATAGTGTAAATCCATAAGGTAGTGAAACCAACTCTGTGCGGCTCTCTCCGCGTCTGCGTTTGAGAATAGTGTAAATCCATAAGGTAGTGAAACGAAGGTTGAAAAGTTTTCACGCTTTGAGAGGTTTGAGAATAGTGTAAATCCATAAGGTAGTGAAACAAGTAAAAAACAATTTGTATGGGTTCGTCGAGTTTGAGAATAGTGTAAATCCATAAGGTAGTGAAACTTTGCGTATGCGTCAACAATGGCTTCCTTAGTTTGAGAATAGTGTAAATCCATAAGGTAGTGAAACTTTTGCTTCATTAATCAATCAGGTATTAATAGTTTGAGAATAGTGTAAATCCATAAGGTAGTGAAACCTCCCCACGATGCGGAAGTATTGCCCTTCTGTTTGAGAATAGTGTAAATCCATAAGGTAGTGAAACAACAACCGGTTCCTACCGATGGTTTAACATGTTTGAGAATAGTGTAAATCCATAAGGTAGTGAAACACAAGCATATTTGTGATGATAGCTACAAATAGTTTGAGAATAGTGTAAATCCATAAGGTAGTGAAACCGGAAAGGAGCAGCGCAGCTGCAGGTCATGGTTTGAGAATAGTGTAAATCCATAAGGTAGTGAAACACTCCACCTTAACCGGTTGCCCGCTTTCGAGTTTGAGAATAGTGTAAATCCATAAGGTAGTGAAACAGCTGCATTGACAGTTACCACCCTTATTCGTTTGAGAATAGTGTAAATCCATAAGGTAGTGAAACTACGGCGACTTTGGGCTATATCTTTTGTATGTTTGAGAATAGTGTAAATCCATAAGGTAGTGAAACAGCTGCATTGAAAGTTACGCCCCTTATCCGTTTGAGAATAGTGTAAATTCATAAGGTAGTGAAACAAAGAGAATTGTTTCGGCAAACCATCTGGGTTTGAGAATAGTGTAAATCCATAAGGCAGAAAAACTTGATGATCGGCGATGGATATGCTGAAAAACACAGTGGAAAGTTTGAATAAAAAGTCAAGCTTTCCACTGCGTTTTTATTGTTGGATTCAGAAATAAAAGCATTTATCAATATCCGAATATTGAAAGAGCACAGACGGTGTGATCAGTCTGTCTATTTGCAATGCCACAAATAGTTTGTTGCGCTATTTGATTCTGGTTATGCGGTTGTGGCGGACTTTGTAGGCGGTGCGGGAGAGATGGATCATGGGCAGGTCGGCGGCGTTGTCGGTATAGAATGCGTTCGGTACGGCGCTTGCTCCAAAGCATTGGCGAAAAGCGGACACCTTATTGGCGCTGAAGTTGATATACTCCAACGTCAGGGTTTGGCGGTCCACCACGGAGCAGATACAGTGCTGCACCCCAAGGCGGCGGCACACCTCGTCCATAATCAAATTCAGCGAGGCGGTGACGATTACATCGTCCTTTTCTGGGTGATACCAGGCTTTGATCTTGCGCATATGCCCGTCCCAAAAGTCTCGGACCAGCCCCTCCGGGTCGTCAAAGCTGCTGAGATATTGGGCGGCGTACTTGCGTCCGGCCTGCTCCAAGTCTGCCATGGTGGTGCGCCCCAACTTATAGCGCAGCAGGTGATACAGCACCACCGGCACATAGCGTGCTACCTCTGGATTGCGGCGCAGGCTGAACAGATAAAAGTCAATGACGCTCTCACCGTCATAAATGGTGTTGTCAAAATCAAATACGCGCATAAAAATCCCCCCTTGGTACTTTCAGTATAACACAAAGCGCCAAAGGGGGACAGCTTTTTATTTTTTACCGCCCAGGTGACGGCCTAAGTAGCCCAGCAGCAGAATGTCCTCGTCCGTTAAGGCGCTGCCGTCGCCGTGTTCCGGTTGTTCTTCTTCCTCCGGCTCCAGGGTCAGAGTCAATTCCCATTCCTCCGGCGGGTTGTTTTTGTCCTGTTGCTTTTTCATACCATGACCTCCCTTGCACTCTTACTGTAACACAAAAAGCCACCGGGTGCAAATGACAGGGAGAATTATAGGACAGAGAAATGGCGCTGCCCGGTACAGGCGACATTTGCTTTTAGCTTCTTTTCTCGCTTTTTGGCATGGCACGCAAAGCCTTTCGAAATTCAAAGAAAAACAGCACACCGGTAAAGGCCACCGCCAGCACATCTGCCACCGGTTCTGCCATAAAGACAGCCTTGGTTAGGTCAGCAGTGTACAGGTGGGGCATCATGTAGATCAGCGGCAGCAGCAGAATAAACTTGCGCATCACCGCCACGATGATGGACGCCTTGGCGTTGCCCAGAGAGGTGAAGGTCATTTGACAGGCGATTTGAATACCAAACAGCCCCAGCGCCAGAGTGTAAATGCGCAACATCGGCTTGGTAAAGGCCAGCAATTCTGCGTTAGAGGTGAAGATGGCGGCAAACACGCCGGGGAACAGCTGGATCAGCAGGCAAAAGATCATGGCGTAGCAAACGCTGCAAGTAAGCAGCAGTCGGTATGCGCGGCGTACGCGATTGCTGTTTCCGGCACCGTAATTGTAGCTGATAATGGGTTGGGCACCTTGTCCCAGTCCTTGCAGTGGCAGCATGGCAAACTGCATGACGCTGGTGAGAATGGTCATGGCACCCACTGCCAGATCGCCGCCGTATTTCAGCAGTGAGGTGTTAAAGCATACGGAGATCACGCTCTCGCTGGCCTGCATGACGAACAGGGCACTGCCCAGCGCCAAACAGGGGAGAATGACCTTGGCGTGCAGGCGCAGATTGCACCGGCGAATACGGATAAAAGTCTTTTTGCCAAGTAAAAAAGACAGCACCCACAGGCAGGACAGTCCTTGGGACAGCACGGTAGCCAGCGCGGCGCCCCGCACGCCCATGTGGAAGCCGAAGATAAACAGCGGGTCCAGCGCCGTATTGGCAACGGCGCCGATGAGCACCGAGAGCATACCCACCTTGGCAAAGCCCTGGGCGGTGATAAAGGCGTTCATGCCCAGGGTCAGCTGCACGAATACGGTGCCCAGGGCGTAAATATTCATATAGGCCACGCTGTAATCAATAGTATTGGTGCTGGCTCCGAATGCCAGTAGCAGCGGCCGGTTCCAGATGAGTACCACCGCTGTCAGCACCGCAGACACCAGCAGTTGCGTGACAAAGCAGTTGCCCAGAATCTGCTCAGCTTCTGCCGTTTGCTTCTTGCCTAAGGCGATGGAGGCCCGAGGTGCGCCGCCGTTGCCCACCAATGCCGCAAAGGCGGAGATGATTAGGATCAGCGGCATACACACGCCCACCCCGGTAAGCGCCAGCGCGCCCTCGCCGGGAATGTGGCCGATGTAAATGCGGTCCACCACATTATAAAGCATATTGATCAGTTGGGCGGCTACTGTGGGTAGGGACAGCTGGAGCAGCAGTCGTCCGATGGGCCGGGTGGCTAAAAAATCTTTGCTTTGTTCCATAGTCGTCAACTCATTTCTGTAATATAAAGCGTACTTAATTATAACGCGATGAACGGCGGTGTCAAGGCGCGGATTTTGAACAAGGGTCACTTATGCGGCGAATGCAGCAATGTGTCGAACATACAAAATTCACAATTTGCGCGGCTCAAAGCGTTTACATTATGGTAAAAATATGGTAAAATAGACGGCGTGAAAACGCACGCATTTTTATTTCACTCTTTACCCGATCCGACGCGCTGCGCCCGGTCGGAATTTCAGAAATGGAGAATGAGTATGCATTTGATTCCCAATCCCCGCGCATATCAGGCGTTGGACGGCGCCTTCACCTTGCAGGACGGCGAGAAGGTGAAGAGCGAATTGCGTATTCCTTTGGTACGCACCACCACCCGGGAGGCACGGATCATTGTCACCCGCAACCCGGCGTTGCAAAAGGAAGCATATACCTTGAATGTGACCCCGGAGAAGGTGCACATCACTGCCGCTGCGCCTATCGGTGCTTACTATGCACTGCAATCCCTGCGTATTTTGGCGGATTATGATATCGGCGGGCGTACGGTGCCCTGCTGCAGCATTCACGATGCCCCCCGTTGGGGTTGGCGCGGTATGAGCCTGGACGAGAGCCGCCACTTTTTTGGCAAAGAAGAAGTCAAGCGACTGCTGGATATGCTCTTTATGATGAAACTCAATGTGTTCCACTGGCACCTGACGGACGATCAGGGTTGGCGCATTGAGATCAAAAAATATCCGCGCTTAACGGAGATCGGCTCTAAGCGCACCTGCACCCAGGTGGACGGCTGGCATACTTCTCACATGGTTAACGAGCCTCATGAGGGCTTTTATACCCAGGAGGATATTCGGGAGATCGTGGCCTATGCCAACGCCCGGGGCATTATGGTTGTGCCGGAGATTGATATGCCTGCCCATTTTGCGGCGGCGCAGGCAGCTTATCCCTGGTTGGCTTGTCGGGAACTGGAACGCCAGGTGCCCGGCTACTTTGGCGGTCGTGTGCCTACATTGCACGGCGTAATGGACTGGAACCGCTCTGCCTGCCTGGGCAAGGAGAGTACCTTCCAGTTTATCTTTGATGTGATTGATGAAGTGTGTGAACTGTTTGACGCACCTTACTTCCATATTGGCGGCGATGAGGCACCCAAGGACGAATGGAAGAAGTGTCCCCACTGCCAGGCGAAGATGAAAGAGATGCACCTAAACGATGTGGAAGAGCTGCAAGGCTGGTTCAACAACCGGGTGCTGGAATATGTAAAGCAGAAGGGTAAGCGCCTGATCGGCTGGAATGAGATTTTGGCCGCCGGCAATCTGGACCCGTCTGTGATCGGTCAATACTGGACCCCCAAGCGGGATAAGAATGTGGAGCGGCATATTGCCCGCGGCGGCGATGTGATCCTGAGCAATCACCGCAGTTTTTACTTTGATATGACCTACGGGCAGTACCCATTGAGCTATACATACGATTTCGACCCGGGTCGTTATCATATTCCGCCTCGTTCCTATGACCATGTGCTGGGCGTAGAGGCTGAGGTATGGACCGAGTGGATCGACAAGCGTCCAAAATTGGATCTGAATGTGTACCCCCGTATGCAGGCCCTGGCAGAGGTTGCCTGGTCGGCCGAAGAGAGAAAAAAATACGCGGACTTCAAAGAGCGACTGGAGGCCTTTAAGCCTACGCTGGACGCCTTGGGAATCGGTTATGCTGTAACCAGCGTGGCGGAGCCGGGCACCTTCCAGCGGCAAAAGCCCCGCCGTCTGTTTTACTGCGGCGACACCCATTATGAGTTGAAGCTCAACGAAGAACGCAAAGCAAAAGGAGAAAAATAAGTATGAAATTTAGCCAATTTCCCCAGCAGGTGATCGACGAAAATGTGGATTACACAGTCAAGGAGATCACCAACATCATTAAGAAGTACGGTCCCCGGGAGTCCGGCAACAGCAACTGCCTGGCTGCCGAGAAGCACATCAAAAAAGAGATGGACCCCTTCTGTGACGAGACCCACTTTGAAAGCTACAAAATGGCGCCTAAGGCCTTTTTGCACTTTACAAAAATCGTCAGTGTAGCCATCATCCTGGCTGTGGTGGTGTGTGCCGCCCTGGTGTTTACCAGTGTGCTGCCTTGGTGGATCGCCCAGTGTATTGTTGGCGGTGTGACTTTTGTGGGGCTGTTTATCACCGTAATGGAGTTCCTGTTTTACAAGCAATTTATGGATCCGCTTTATAAGAAGGTAGAGGGCCACAACTTTTGCGCCACCCGCAAGCCCACCGGCGAGGTTAAGCGCCGCATTGTAATCAGCGGCCATATTGACGCAGCCTATGAATGGCGCCATCTGTACTATGCCAAGGGCAAGCTGCCCTTGATGGGAATTTTTATGGGCGGTACCATTGTCTGCGCGATCATCTCCTTTATTATCGCAGTGATCTGCCTGATTGCTCACTTTGCGGATATGGGCGCTTTTGGCGATTTTATGCTGAATTACAGCTACTATTTCCATTTTGTCACCGCACTGTTTATGATCACCCTGTTCTGCTTTGTGGACTTTAAGACCATTTCTCCCGGCGCCAATGACAACCTGACCGGTACTTATGCGGCGGTGTGTGCTTTGCGTATGCTGGATATGGCCGGCGTGGAATTTGAAAATACCGAGGTGTGCTGCATGATCACAGACGGCGAGGAGGCCGGTCTGCGTGGCTGCAAGCAGTGGGCCAAGGACCATAAAAAAGAGTGCGACGAGATTGAGACCGCCGTGCTGTGCGTAGATACCTTAACGGATTTGGAATACCTGAATGTGTATAGCAAGGATATGACCGGTACGGTGAAGAACTCTAAGCCCTTCAGCCAGCTGGTGATGGACAGTGCCATTGAGGCAGGTCATAAGGATTTGAAGTTCGCCAGCGTGTTCTTCGGTTCTTCCGACGCAGCGGCATTGTCCCAGGCGGGGATTCACGCCACCTGTCTGGCTGCTATGGACCCGACACCGGCCGACTATTACCATAATCGCCGGGATACGGCGGAGCGCCTGGTGCCGGAGGCCCTTAAGACCGGTTACGAGGTAGTGCTCAGTACCATTCTGAACTTTGATGAGAAAGGGCTGGGCGCAGCAAAATAAGCGTGTAAGTCCAATACAAATGTATAAGCGGTACCCGGGTTTGGGTGCCGCTTTGCAGATTAAGGCTGTTTTTTACGGAAAGGGGAAAAGAAAATGACGGCTCTGTACATTATTTTAGGCTTGCTGGCTGCGTTTATCGTGATCACGCTGATCCGTGCAGCGTTCTTTACGGCGCCCAAGCCCCAGCGGGAGGAATTCCCGCCGGAGCAGGTGAACGGGCAGCGGGCGTGCGACCGGCTCAGTCAGGCGATTCAGATCAAAACCATCTCCTGCGAGGATGAGAGCCAAACGGATTGGGATGCGTTTGACCGCTTCCATGCGTTTTTGGAACAGTCCTACCCGCTGATTCACAAAAATCTGAAACTGGATCATATTTCCACTGCCAGTCTGCTGTTTTACTGGGAGGGGACGGATCCCGACCTGGATCCTATTGCCTTTTTGGCCCATCAGGATGTGGTGCCCATCAGCGAGGGCACCGAGGGGGACTGGAAACATCCGGCCTTTGACGGCGTAAATGACGGCCAGTTTATTTGGGGCCGCGGTGCGCTGGACATGAAGAACCACCTGATCTGCCTGATGGAGAGCGTGGAGACACTGCTGGAGGAGGGCTATACCCCAAAGCGCGGGGTGTACCTGTGCCTGGGGCATAATGAGGAGATCGTCAGCGGCGGCAATAACGGTGCCCGGGAATTGGCGCGGGAATTGGAACGCCGGGGCGTGCACCTGGACAGCGTGGTAGACGAGGGCGGCGCTATGCTGCCGGCGCATGTAAAGGGGCTGCTGGACGCCAACCTGACCGGCGTGGGTGTGGCAGAGAAAGGCTATGCGGACTTTAAGATTACTGTAAAGTCCAAAGGCGGCCATTCTTCTCAACCACCCAAACACACCGCCATCGGCCAGTTGGCAAAGAAGGTGGAGCGACTGGAGAACCACCAATTTAAGAGCACCATTTTGCCCTTTGTTTATAATATGTTTACGGACATCGGCCGCCACGCCACCTACCCGGGGCGGGTGGTACTGTGCAACCTGTGGCTGCTGCGCCCGGTGTTGAAGCTGGTGATGAAGCAGATCCCGCCGGCTGCATCTTTGATCCGCACCACGACCGGTGTGACTATGGCCAGCGGTTCGCCTGCCGCCAATGTGCTGCCCCAAAAGGCCAGCGTAACGGTAAACTTCCGCATTATGCCGGGTCAGACCATTGCGGATGTGCAGCGGCATATTGAAAAATATATGGGCGGCGACAATGTGGAGATTGAATTCATCAAGGGCAAGGAGCCCAGCATTGTATCACCCACGGACACCCGGGCTTTTGATACCCTGCGTCGGCTGTCCGTCAATCTGGACGAAAAAAATATTGTGGCGCCCTATTTGGTGATGGGCGGCACAGACGCTTATAATTACGAGAATGTGTGCAGCAATATTTATCGCTTTGCGCCCTTTACGGTGGACACGGCGCTGCTGCTCACCACCCACTCCACCAATGAGCGCATTCCCGTGGGTCAGATGACCCAGGGCGTCACCTTCTTTAAGCGCTATATTCGGTTGATGACCGCAGAGTAAAGGGGGAAAGTGATATGGATTTTAAAGAAAGCGGATTTATGTATGCTCTGGGCGGCTTTATTGTCATCTTTGTGCTGGCCCAGTCGCTGTTTTTTCTCATTCGTGCCTGGAAGCAGGGCAAAAAGCTGGGACTGTCCACCGCCACCATGCGAGGTACGGTGACCCAGTCAGCGCTGTTCAGCCTGGCGCCTGCCATCTCTATTGTGGCAACCATCCTTACCCTGTCCGGTGCGCTGGGCATTGTGCTGCCCTGGATCCGGCTGACAGTGATCGGTGCCATTTCTTATGAGGTGCCGGCAGCGGAGTCTGCCATGGAGGCACTGGGTTATACCGGCGGCCTGTCCACGGAGATCACGGATCCCCTGGGCTTTTCTACCGCCGCGTGGGTGATGACTCTTGGCTCTGTGATGCCTCTTGTGATCATTCCCTTTGCCATGAAGAAGATTCAAAACAGTATCGGCAAGGCGGTAAGCAAGAATACTGCCTGGGCGGATGTAATGAGCGCCGCGGCGTTTATCGGTCTGATCAGTGCCTTTGTGGGCCGTGCTATTGTGGGCCAGGGCGACAAGGCGGTGTTAGGCGACGGCGCCGGGATCATGAGCATTACCGCTTTGGCAGTGTCTATGCTGTCTATGCTGCTGTTTATGCAGATTGAGAAAAAGAAAAAGATTGCCTGGCTGCAAAGTATGGCTATGCCGCTGGCGATGTTTATCGGTATGGGTGTGGTGATGCTGCTGGCCAAGGTGCTGCCCACCCACATTGCTTGGCTGGAATGGAGGGGCTAATATGAAAGATTATAATGAAAAGACCCACCTGTACGGTCGCTTTTGGGTGATCTCCGCCCTGTTTATTTTCTTAATGCTGCCGGTTGCGATCAGCGCCCATCTGCATGCTTTTCCCTCCGCCCAGGTGGTGTTTAAGGGGTTGGCGCCTATTGCCCTGCTGTTTTATCCCACCGCGGTGATTGAAGTGATGACCTACACGCCGCTCCTGGGTACCGGGGCAACCTACCTGGCTTTTGTAACCGGGAATATCAATAACTTAAAGCTGCCCTGTGTGCTCTCTGCCCTGGACTCTGCCCAGGTGCGCGCCCAGAGCAAGGAGGGCGAGGTACTCTCCACCATTGCCTGCGCCACATCCTCTATTGTGACCACCCTGGTGATTGCCGCAGGGGTGCTGCTGTTCAGCCCGGTGCTGCCGTACTTGACAAATGACGACTCTGTTTTTGCCCCTGCTTTTAAGCAGGTGGTGCCCGCACTGTTCGGCGCGCTGGGTATGAGCTATTTTGCCAAGCACTTTAAGCTGACTGTTGTGCCTGTTGCCGTCGTCTGCTTGATGTTGCTCTTTAAGGGCGACTTGGCGGTAGGCGTACTAATCCCTGTGGGCGTGGTGGTATCGCTGCTGTCTGCCCACCTGATGTTTAAGAAAGGCTGGGTCAAATAACAGACCGCATTCTTGCCAGTTAATCAGCAGATCGCCCAACTTGACTTTTATTGGTATGGTGGTGTATAATCATCATACGATCATTAGAGACGGGGGATATAAGTAATGAAAGAGACCGATCTGCGGTACGTGAAGACCGAGCGCGCCATTCGGGACGCCTTCTTTGAACTGCTGGAGGAGAGCGAATTTGACAAGGTATCCGTTACGGATATTACCCAGCGAGCCCAGATCAACCGAAACACGTTTTACCTGCATTACAGCGATAAATTCAATTTGGTCAATTCTATTTTAATTGACTTTGTGCAAGAGCTGTCCCAGCAGGCATTAAAGGTGATCGACCAGGCGGAGAAGCCGGACACAGCCACCTTTAACCAGTATTTCTTAACGATTTTTGTCAGCGCCAATCGGATCAAGAAAAAATATCGGATCTTGTTTCGCAGCCGAAATATTGAGCCGTATTTGGATATTGCCGCCATTACGGATGTGATTGCGGATCATATCGGCAAAAACAAATTTTTGGATTTTCGCAGTCAGCGCTCCTCCGTGAGCAAGAGCTTTTTGGCTTTTGGTTTTTTCGGTGCGCTCAACGATTATTGCAGCAATGATTATACCAAGGAAGAAACGGTGCGCATGATCTCCGCCATGTCTGCCGGCTTGGCCGAGATTGCCCAGCAGCTACACGCTGCCGGGAACAAAGTCGGCAATGGAAACAAGAGCAATAAATAACAGACGATACAAAGCAAAAGGGGCCTGAATCCAGGTCCCTTTTTGTATAGATATTTGTCATTCGCTCAGCAGACCATGCCGCCTTCCACCCAGCGCATAACAGCCGGGTATTCCTCTTTATAGTTATCCAGCTGGTCCGCGTTGGAGTCCACAAAGGCCTGAAATTCGTCCGTGTCCTCAAACTCGTAGGTAAAGTCTTGCTCAAAGTCATAAGTGGCGGTAAACAGGTAGTCAAACAGATCATCGGCAGAGAATTCCTCTAACAGCTTGTCCGCTGTGCGCTCAGTGATGGTGTCCAGCGCGTTCTTTACCGTTAGCTCGAAATCCTCCGGTTCTACCAGAATTTCCGGGTCGTTCTCGCAGTATTGCAGAATATCGTCCTCGCCGATAGCCAGGGTGCCCAGGTACTCCAGTACATCCTCATATCCGGTTTCGTTGACTGTATCATACAACCGGTAGGCAAACTCGCCGACCAGATTTTGCAGTGCCACCGCCTTGAACACACTGTCAATCTCGTAGCCGCTCTCATCGGTGATTACATAGCCCACCTCCTGCAGGTTCTCCCACATCAGGTAGTAAAAAATGCGGTGCTGTTCTTTCTCGCCAAAAATGGCTTCGTGAATAAAGGTATCAATATCCATTGCCGTTCTCCTCTGTCTGTCGCATTTGCGCAAGGCTACTCATATTCTATACTATATGCAGGGGATTTGCAACATTTTGCAGGTAGATTTTGGCTTTTTTGTAAACTCTGAAAACCCCGCCTGTTTTTATTGCAATGCCGGTAGGGATAAGCTATAATAAAGGGGACTGGAGGGTTCTTATGGAACTGACATTAAAAAATGAACACTGTGCCGTCACCGTTACGGACGCAGGGGCGATGCTCCGCTCCCTGGTGCGGGACGGCCGAGAATATCTTTGGCAGGGAGACCCGGCTTACTGGGCCGGTCAGGCGCCGGTTTGCTTTCCCATTGTGGGGGTACTGCCCAAGGGGGCGTCTACCGCATTTGGCAAGCCCTGCCGTATGAAGCGCCACGGCGTGGCCCGCATTAACCCCTTTACACTGACGGAGCACCACCGCAACGGCGCCACCTTTACCCAAGTGGCAGATGACAACACCTTAGCGGCGTTCCCCTTTGATTATCGGCTGGAGATCCGCTATGAGCTGGTAGACAGCACCGTTGCCGTGACGTATCATATTATTAACAGCGGCGGGGAGCCTATGCCCTTTGTGATCGGCGGCCATCCGGCCTTTAACTGCCCGCTGGCAGCAGGGGAGCGGTTTGAGGATTACAAGGTGCGCTTTGATCGCCCAGTGACTAAGGCACCTTTGCGCCCGGATCACCAAACCGGGATCGTGGATCCGGCGCGTCGGTATAATGTGCTGGTGAATGGGCAGGAGCTGCCCCTGCGGCACGATCTATTCTATGACGACGCATTGATTTTTGATCAGGTGGAAGCCAAAGCGGCTACCTTGCTGGGTCCGATGGGCTACGGCGTGCGGGTGGAGTACCAAGATATGGCCAACTTGCTGGTTTGGTCCGCAGAGAATGACGCCCCCTTTGTGGCATTGGAGCCATGGAGCGGCATTTCTCATTGTACGGACGAGGACGGCACCCTGGAACACCGTCGGGGCGTGACCGTTTTGCAGCCGGGGGAGACAGCCACCTTTGGTTATAAAATTACCATGCTG
>ULPV01052112.1_pt1 | contig 27292 bp, 18 predicted proteins | sample 1953831 | NCBI WGS metagenome assembly ULPV01 (sample SAMEA4835638, study PRJEB28245) | human gut metagenome | biome: gut microbiome; material: fecal sample | place: Denmark | collected 2008 | reverse complement strand
GGCCCGCCCGCCACCGCAGCCGCACCGCCAGACTGCCGCCAGACTGCCGCCAGACTGCCGCCGCCACAGCTGCACCGCCAAATGGCGCAGAAAGACTGCCGGAAGCCTCAACCGCACAATCACCTGCCGCCGACATACAGATACAAAGACGGCACCCTTCCGATGAAGGATGCCGTCCCGTTTGCCACGACCGGAGCCGCTATTGCAGCTCGAGCTTGCAGGGCGAATACATCAGCACGCCCTGCAGGCGCGTTGCCTCGCGCACCCGACCGTACTCCTTCATCATGTCGCCCAGTTCGGAGCGCAGGAATGCCGTGCGGACGCTCGCGCTCAGCGACGAGAAGAGGGCCGCAATGCCCGTCGGGGCCTCCATTACCTCCGTGATGCGGTAGTTGTCACCCAGTCCGGCTTTGTCGACGGCCTGCGCAATGGCCATCTTCAGTCCGCCGCAGGCATCCACGAGCCCGATTTCGAGGGCATCCTCGCCCGACCATACGCGGCCGCCGGCGATCTCGAGCACGCGGTCGATATCGAGGTTGCGCCCCTGGGCCACGTTGTTCGTGAAGGTCGCATAGACCTTGTCCACGCCGCGCATGATCGTCGCCCGCTCGGTCGGCGTCAGGGGAGCCAGCTGTCCCATGCCGGCCGAGGTGTTGCTCTTCACGCCGTCGAGCGTGATGCCCAGCTTGTTCTTCAGCGCGTCGCGCGTGTCGAGGTACATGCCGAACACGCCGATCGAACCGGTCAGCGTCAGCCGGTCGGCAACGATCACGTCGGCCGGGCAGGAGATGTAGTACCCGCCGCTGGCGGCATAGGAGCCCATCGACACGACGACGGGCTTCTCGGCCCGCAGGAGCTCGATCTCGCGCCAGATCACATCCGACGCCAGGGCGCTGCCGCCCGGCGAGTTGACACGCAGCACGACCGCCTTGACCTTTTCGTCGGCGCGCACGCCGGCGAGCGTCCGGGCCAGCGAATTGCCGTAAATTTCGGGACCGTAGCCCTCGCCGTCGACGATCTGACCCTCGGCATAGACGATGGCCACCTCGTCGGCCGAGACGTTCTTCAGGTCGGCGCCCACCTGCGAGGCGTACTCGCCCAGCGTCACGAAGCGGTATTCGCCCTTGGCGTCGGGCTCGACACCCAGTTCGGCGAAGACGTCGTTCATCTGATCCTCATAGAGCAGTCCGTCGACGAAGCGGTTCTCCAGAGCCTCTTCGGGCAGCGAAACCTCCAGCCGGTCGGTCAGCCGGTTCAACTCCGCCGGGTCGATCCCCCGGGCCTCGGCCACCGTCGAGGAGATCGTCCCCCACATCGAGTTGACGAGCTCCTGCATCTGTTCGCGGTTGGCATCCGACATCCGGTTCATGATGTAGGGCTCCACGGCGCTCTTGTACCTGCAGGCCGTCGGACGGAAGACCTCGGCCCTGATATCGAGCTTGTCGAGCAGCCCCTTGTAGAACATCAGGTTAAAGGAGAGTCCCGACCAGTCGATCATCCCTTCGGGCTGCATGTAGATGCGGTCGGCCGCCGTGGCCAGGTAGTACTGCCCCTGCGAATAGACCTCGTTGTAGGAGACGACGAACTTGCCGCTCTTGCGGAACTCCCTGATTGCGCCGCGCAGCTCTTCGAGCAGCGCCGTGCCCGTAACGCCGCCGCGGCCGTTCATGCGCAGGTAGATGCCCTTGATGCGGGGATCGGATGCAGCCGCCTCGATGGCGCGCAGCGCCCGGAAAAGCGGCAGCTGCGGCGTGGTCTCCATCGTGGTGAAATCGATGCCCGCAAGGGGATTCGTCGAGGGCGAATCGGTGAGCAGTTCCGAAAAGTCGATCTTCAGCACGCTCTCCGGAAGGACCGCCACGCTCTTCTCCATCGTGAGCGATCCGACGATCCCCAGAATGGCGAACAGCCAGAGGAAGAATACCACGACCGATCCCACGACGAAGGCGAGCAGTCCGGCGAGAAATGTCTTGATGAAATTCATAATGCGTTCCGTATTTTGTGTGTTTGTTCTCCGCTTGGTACTACAAAGATAATGATATTTCCTGAAAAACAAATAAAATTTATCGTTTTTCGATAAAATAATTTTTCATTTTATATGGAATCGCGGAAAATAACGTTATCTTTGCCGTAAACAAACCTTACAACGTATGGAACAGCAGATCAAACGGCTGCTCGAACAGGTGGTCCACCCCGAAACGGGAAAGGACCTCGTGACGAGCGGTTTCGTGGAGCATATCGGGGCTGCCGACGGCAAGGCGACCGTCGTGCTGCGCTTCGCCAAGAGCCATGACCCCTTTGCGGTGAAGATCAAGAACCAGGTCGAGGCGCTGCTGCGGGAGGCCCTCCCGGGCACCGAGGTGCTCGTCGTCGTCAAGGAGGGCGGACAGCCCCCGCGTCCGGAACCCAAGCTGAAAACCGCAACGGGCGCCATTGCCCGCATCATCGCCGTCGCCTCGGGCAAGGGCGGCGTGGGCAAGTCGACCGTCACGGCCAACCTGGCCGTCGCCCTGCGCAACATGGGCTTCCGCGTCGGCGTGCTCGACGCCGACATCTACGGTCCTTCGCAACCCAAAATGTTCGGCGTGGAGAGCTACCTGCCCGAAGCCGTCGAGGAGGAGGGCGTCGACCGCATCATCCCGGCCGAGGCCGGCGACATCCGCCTCATGTCGATCGGTTTCTTCATCAAGCCGACCGACGCGCTGCTGTGGCGCGGCGCCATGGCGACCAACGCCCTCAAGCAGCTCATCCACCAGACGAAGTGGGGCACGCTGGACTTCCTGCTGCTGGACCTGCCTCCCGGCACGGGCGACGTGCACCTGTCAATCATCAACGAACTCAGGATCGACGCCGCGGTGATCGTCTCGACGCCGCAGCAGGTGGCCGTGGCCGACGTGCTGCGCGGCGTGGAGATGTTCCGCAACCCCAACGTGCGGATCCCCGTGGCGGGCATCATCGAGAACATGGCGTGGTTCACGCCCGAAGAGCTGCCCGACCACCGCTACTACCTCTTCGGACGGGGCGGTGCGCGCCGCTTTGCCGAGGAGCACGGCGTGGACTTCCTGGGCGAAGTGCCCATCGTGCAGTCGATCATGGAGGGGAGCGAGGAGGGCCGTCCTGCGGCCGGCATCGACCCGCGCGTGGAGAAGTGGTACCGCGAGATTGCCGATAAGATTGTCGGCAAGGTGATGAAAAGTTGATGACAACCTGTTCGGAACCCTGTTGAAAAGTGACGAAAAAAAATGAAAACTCCGGGGTCGAAAAGTTGCTTTTTCCGAAAAGGAGCGGGTATATGCAAAATTTCCGCGCCGCCAAAAAAAGTTTTCACATTTTACCGTCCGCCCAAACGGGGCCCACAGGGCATGGAATGTTGAGAAAAAGAGGCTGTCGAAATGTTGAAAAGCGTTTTCATAAATTGTCGATTTCTTATTTTTTCTTTTGATTGTCAGAAAAATAAAAGAAGATAAAATCAAAAGGGGAACGACAGTCTGTTGAAAAAGAAAAAAACGAAAAAGTTGTGCACACTTTCAACACCCTTTATTTCTTTTCTTATTTCATTATTAAAATTAAATTGAATTAAAAAATAAAAAGAAAAGCAAGCGATGAAGGTCGATAACTCCGCGGAGCTTCGCCGCCGCATCGAAGCGCTCAAGCGCGAAAAGCGCGCCGTGATCCTGGCGCACTACTACACGAGGCCCGAAGTGCAGCAGATCGCCGACTTCCTCGGCGACTCGCTCGCCCTCTCGGTCAAGGCGCAGTCGGTCGATGCCGACATCATCCTCTTTGCCGGCGTGCACTTCATGGCCGAGACGGCCAAGGTGCTCTGCCCTGACAAGAAGGTACTCATTCCCTGCCCCGAGGCGGGCTGCTCGCTCGCCGAGTCGTGCGACGCAAAGGACTTTGCCGCCTTCAAGAGCCGCTACCCCGGCTACCGGGTGGTCTCCTATGTCAATACGACGGTCGGCGTCAAGGCCCTGACGGATGTCTGCTGCACCTCGTCGAACGCCCTGAAGGTCGTCGAGTCGATCCCCGCCGACGTGCCCGTCATCTTCGCTCCGGACCGCAACCTCGGCTCCTATATCCAGAAGCTGACCGGGCGGCAGAACATGGTGCTGTGGAACGGCGCCTGCCACGTGCACGAGGAGTTCTCGCTCGAGAAGCTGCTGGCACTCAAACGCGAGCATCCCGGGGCGAAGGTAGTCGTGCACCCCGAGTGCCGTCCCTACATCGTCGAGGTGGCCGACTTCGTAGGCTCCACGGCGGCGATCCTCGACTACTGCGGAACGTGCGGCGCCGACGAGTTCATCGTCGTGACCGAGTCGGGCATCCTCGCCGAGATGAAGCGGCGCTACCCCGGCAAAAGCTTCATCCCGGCACCTCCCGACGACGAGAGCTGCGCCTGCAACAACTGCAAGTACATGAAGATGGTGACGCTGGAGAACATCGCCGCGTGCCTCGAGCGCGAGGCCCCGGAGATCACACTCGACGAGGAGGTGCGGCGGGCGGCCGAGCGGTCGATCCGCAACATGATCGCCATCCGGTAAATCTTATGAAGCAAACCAAAACCAAACGACAAACCGTATCGTACATGAAGAGACTCTTTTTACTTTTGGCTGCGGCGTGCGTGACCCTGACGGCCGCGGCGGACGAGGGCATGTGGATGCTGCCCTACCTGCAGCGCATGAACATCAAGCAGATGAAGGAGCGCGGCTGCAAACTTTCGGCCGAGGAGATCTACAGCGTGAACCACTCCTCGCTCAAGGATGCCGTCGTCGTCTTCGGCGGCGGCTGCACGGGCGAGATCGTCTCGCCCGAGGGGCTGCTCTTTACCAACCACCACTGCGGCTACGCCTCGATCCAGAGCCTCTCGTCGGTCGAGCACGACTACCTGAAGTATGGCTTCTGGGCAATGTCGAATGCCGAGGAGCTGCCCGCTCCGGGGCTCGAGGTGCGCTTCGTGCGCCGGATTGCCGACGTGACACCCGACATCGTGGGCAACGTCCCCTCGACGGCCGGTGAGGAGGAGTATGCCCGCATCACCGGGGAGAACATTGCCGCGCTGCGGGAGCGCCTGCAGCAGGAGAACCCCGGTATGGAGATCGAGATCGAATCCTTCTTCGGCGGCAACCAGTTCTTCGCGTTCGTCATGGAGGTCTACACGGATGTCCGCCTGGTGGGCACGCCCCCCTCGTCGATCGGCAAGTTCGGCGGGGATACCGACAACTGGATGTGGCCGCGCCATACGGGCGATTTCTCGATCTTCCGCGTCTATGCAGGACCGGACAACCGTCCGGCGGACTATTCGCCCGAAAACCGCCCCTACAGGGCCGAGAAATACCTCAAGGTCTCGCTCGGCGGATACGACCGCGGCGACTTCGCCATGGTGATGGGCTTCCCCGGCTCGACCGAGCGTTACATGACCTCCTACGAGATCGACAACCTGCTCGGGTCGGAGAATCCGCAGCGCATCTTCATCCGCGGCGAGCGGCAGGCGATCCTCTGGAAGGACATGATGGCCGACGATGCCGTGCGCATCCAGTACGCCTCGAAATATGCCCGTTCGTCGAACTACTGGAAGAATTCGATCGGCATGTCGCGCGGGCTGGAGAAACTCGGCGTAAAGGCCCGTAAGCAGGCGCAGGAGGCGTTGTTCCAGGCCTGGGCCGAAAAGAATACGCTGCCCGAGGAGGGATACATCGACGCACTGGAGAAGATTCGCCGCGCCGAGGAGGCGGGCGGTCCGGTCTATGCCGGGGTGCAGTACCTTACGGAGGCGTTCCTCGCGGCCGTTGAGGTGCTGTCGCCCGTCCGACAGTTCATCGACACGAAGACGATGACCCTGCGCGACAGCCTCGGGAACGTCGAGGCCCTCAAGGCGCAGCTGGCCGACTGGTACAGGGACTACAATCCGGCCACGGACCGCAAGGTGGCCCGGCGCATGCTGACGATCGCCCGCGAGCAGATGAAGCAGTTGCCGTCGTTCTATGCGGAAAAGGTCGACAAGGAGTTCGGCGGCAATATCGACGCCTATGTGGATGATCTCTACGACCGCTCGCTCTTCACCTCCGAAGAGCAGGTGCTGGCGCTCATCGACGACTATGCCCCCGAGAAGATCGCCGACGATCCGGCCGTGGCGCTGGCCACCTCAGTCTGGTCGAAGTACCTCGAACTGGGCAAGGCCTACCGCGAGGCCCACAAGGGGTATGCCGAGGGCAAGCGCAAGTACATTGCCGGCCTGATGCTGCAGCAGCCCCGCAAGGCGTGGGCGCCGGATGCCAACTTCACGATCCGCCTGACCTACGGTAACGTGCTGCCCTATTCGCCGGCCGACGGCATCGAGTACAACTACTACACGACGCTCAAGGGGGTGATGGAGAAGGAGGACCCCGCGAACCCCGCCGAGTTCACCGTGCCCGAACGGCTGAAGGAGCTCTATGCGGCGCGTGATTTCGGTCCCTATGCCAATGCGAAGGGCGAGATGCCGGTGGCTTTCCTCTCGAACCTCGACATTACGGGAGGCAACTCCGGTTCGCCCGTGATGAACGCCCGCGGCGAGCTGATCGGCCTGGCCTTCGATGGCAACTGGGAGGCGATGTCGGGCGACGTGGCCTTCGAGCCCGATCTGCAGCGCATGATCGCCGTCGATGTACGCTACGTGTTGTTCATCATCGACAAGTTCGCCGGCGCCGGCTGGCTCCTCGACGAGATGGAGATCGTCGGCCGCTGAGCGCGCTCCCGTGCACGCACACCGAGCCCCGCAGCCTCGCCGCTGCGGGGCTTTTTCTTCGCAGGGGCGGAGCCGGTGGCTGGTTGTCGGCGGACTGTCGGGCGCGCTCTTCTTCGCATCCGTAAACAAAAACGGCGTATCGCTTTTCGTTTCTGACAAAAATTACTAATTTTGACAGAAATTAGTAAGATTGTATCCGTATTGTTTTATGGCTAAAGAGTTTAAACGATATCTTGTCACTTCGGCACTCCCCTACGCCAACGGACCGGTGCACATCGGCCACCTGGCGGGAGTCTACATACCTTCGGACATCTATACGCGCTACCTGCGCCTGAAGGGATGCGACGTCATTTCGGTCTGCGGCTCGGACGAGCACGGCGTGCCCATCACGATCAAGGCCCGCAAGGAGGGCGTCACCCCGCAGCAGATCGTCGACCGCTACCACAGCCTCATCAAGCGTTCGTTCGAGCGCCTCGGCATGTCGTTCGATATCTATTCGCGCACCTCGTCGCAGGTACACGCGCAGACCGCCTCGGACTTCTTCCGCAAGCTCTACGACGAGGGGAAGTTCATCGAACGCACCTCGATGCAGTATTACGACGAGGAGGCGCAGACCTTCCTTGCCGACCGCTACATCGTGGGTACCTGCCCCAAGTGCGGCTACGACCGTGCCTACGGCGACCAGTGCGAGAAGTGTGGCTCGACGCTCTCGCCCGACGAACTGATCGAGCCGCACAGCGCCGTGTCGGGTTCGGTGCCTGTCAAGCGGGAGACCAAACACTGGTATCTTCCGCTGGATCAGTATGAAGGATTCCTCCGCAAGTGGATTCTGGAAGGACACCGCGAGTGGAAGTCGAACGTCTACGGGCAGTGCAAGAGCTGGCTTGACGGCGGCCTGCAGCCCCGTGCCGTGAGCCGCGACCTGGACTGGGGTATTCCCGTTCCGGTCGAGGGGGCCGAAGGCAAGGTGCTCTATGTCTGGTTCGATGCGCCGATCGGCTACATTTCGGCCACGAAGGAGCTTACGCCCGAGTGGGAGAAGTACTGGAAGTCGGAGGATACGAAGCTGGTCCATTTCATCGGTAAGGACAACATCGTCTTCCACTGCATCGTCTTCCCGTCGATGCTCAAGGCGCACGGCGGATACATCCTGCCCGACAATGTCCCGGCCAACGAATTCCTGAACCTCGAGGGGGACAAGATCTCCACCTCGCGCAACTGGGCCGTCTGGCTGCACGAATACCTCGACGAGTTCCCGGGCAAGGAGGATGTGCTGCGCTATGTGCTCTGCGCCAATGCCCCCGAGACGAAGGACAACGACTTCACGTGGAAGGATTTCCAGGCCCGCAACAACAACGAGCTGGTCGCCGTGCTGGGTAATTTCGTCAACCGGGCCCTCGTGCTGACGAAGAAGTATTGCGACGGCAAGGTGCCCGCCAGCGGCGAGCTGAACGACTACGACCGTGCCACGATCGCCGAGATGGCCTCCGTGCGCGGCTCGCTCGAGAGCAACATCGAGAACTATCACTTCCGCGAGGCGTTGAAGGATGCCATGAACATCGCCCGCATTGGCAACAAGTACCTCGCCGACACGGAGCCGTGGAAGGTCATCAAGAGTGACCGTGCACGGGTCGAAACGATCCTCAACGTCGCCCTCCAGATCACGGCCAATACGGCCATCGCCATCGAGCCCTTCATGCCCTTCTCTGCGGAGAAGATCCTCCGGATGCTTGCCGTGGAGAAGTTCGGCTGGGAGCGCCTCGGTACGATGGACCTTGTTCCGGCAGGCCATGCGATCGGCGAACCCGAGCTTCTCTTCGAGAAGATCGAGGACGACGTGATCCAGCGACAGTTGGACAAGCTCGCGGCCACGAAGAAGGCAAACCAGGCTGCTGAATATGCACAACATATTGAAGCACAGAAAGATACGATACAGTTCGACGATTTTCAGAAGATGGACATCCGCGTTTCGACTATCCTCTCGGCCGAGAAGGTGGCCAAGACGAAGAAGCTCCTGAAGCTGAAGGTCGATACGGGGATTGATCAGCGGGAGATCGTCTCGGGCATTGCCGAGCATTTCACGCCCGAGGAGCTGGTCGGCCGTCAGGTGCTGGTGCTTGTCAACCTGGCGCCCCGCGAACTGAAGGGTACCCTTTCGCGCGGCATGATCCTCATGGCAGAGGATGCTTCGGGCAAACTGCGGCTGCTCGGGCCCGACGACAAGACCACCAACGGTGCGATTGTCGGCTGACGGGCGGGGGGTCTGGACGGCGGGATCGTCCGGTTTTGCCGTCTGTTCTTATTCTCCGGTGATGCGGCCGGAAACTTGTTAACGGATTACACCTTAAAACAGATCAAATATGGAAAACATGGATTGGAGTGCCTTGGGTTTTAACTACTACAAGACCGATTGGAATGTACGCTTTCATTTCACCGACGGCAAATGGAGTGAAATGGAGGTTACCGATGACGAGTACATCAAGATGCACATGTCGGCCTCGTGCCTGCACTACGGCATCGAACTTTTCGAGGGACTGAAGGCCTTCCGTGGTATTGACGGCAAGGTGCGCCTCTTCCGTGTCGACGAGAATGCACGCCGTCTGCAATCTTCGGCCAAGCGCCTCTGCCTGCCGGAGCCGAGTCTCGAGATGATTATCGATGCCTGCGTCGAGGTGGTGCGCCGCAACGAGCGCTTCATTCCGCCCTACGGCACGGGTGCTTCGCTCTACCTGCGTCCCGTGATGTTCGGAACGACGGCCGGCCTGGGCGTAAAACCTGCCAAGGATGCGCTGCTGATCGTCTACTGCTCGCCCGTCGGTGCTTACTTCAAGTCGGGTATCAAACCGATTCTGGTCGCCATTGACCGTGAACAGGACCGCGCTGCTCCACGTGGAACAGGCGATGTGAAGGTGGGCGGAAACTATGCTGCAAGCCTCCTTTCGGGTGAAAAGGCACACGAACTCGGCTATTCCAACGTGATGTACCTTGATGCTGCCGAGCACAAGTATATCGAAGAGTGCGGTGCGGCCAACTTCTTCGGTATCAAGGAGGGTAAGTATATTACGCCGAAGTCGCCTTCGGTGCTGCCGTCGATCACGAACAAGAGCCTGCGCCAGCTGGCCGCCGACATGGGTCTGATGGTTGAAGAGCGCAAAATTCCGGTCGATGAGCTGCCGACCTTCGAGGAGTGTGGTGCCTGCGGTACGGCGGCTGTCATCTCCCCTATCGGCAAGATTTTCGACATGCAGACCAATGCCGTTTATGAGTACGGTTCGGAGGTCGGCAAGGTTTCGCTGGCGCTCTACAATGCATTGCAGGATATTCAGTACGGCCGTGCCGAAGACAAGTACGGCTGGTGCACTTTCGTTGAGTAAGGTTGCACTATATCGAAATAAAAGGCGGATAGATTTCTATCCGCCTTTTTTTAATGGTATTTTATTATATTCTATTTTTTTCTCCTGCTTTTTACCTTTTATGTTTCACCTTTCACCTTATTTTGTTCCACGTGGAACACTTCACGGATCAGCGACCGAATCGTACCAGCAGTACGTTGACGTCGGCGGGTGATACGCCCGGTATGCGCGATGCCTGTCCGATGGTCTGCGGGCGGATGCGCGTGAGCTTCTGCCGGGCCTCGATCGTCAGGGCTTGCAGGGAAAAAAAGTCAAAGTCGTCTGGGATGCGGATATTCTCCAACCGATGTAGTTTTTCGGCTATGAACTTTTCCCGCTCGATATATCCCTTGTATTTGATCTGAATTTCCGCCTCTTCGATCGCCTCCGCGTTGATTTTGTTTGTTTCAATGAATTTTCTCAGTTTCGGCAGCACCTCCATCAGCGAAACGAAGGTGACATTGTTGCGCATGAGGATGTCGTAGAGCTTTCTTCCCTGCGTCAGCGGCTCCGAACCGACCGATTTCAAATAGTCGCAAATTTCCTCTGCTTTGATGCTCTGTCGGTGGGCGTAGGCTACAAGCGATTCTACGGCCGATTTTTTTTCGAGAAATTCCTCGTATCTTTTCTTTGAAACAAGACCGATTTCATACCCTTTCGGTGTGAGCCGCAGGTCTGCGTTGTCCTGCCGGAGCAGGATGCGGTACTCGGCGCGCGAGGTGAACATGCGGTAGGGCTCGTCGACCCCCTTGGTGACAAGGTCGTCGATCAGCACGCCGATGTAGGCCTCGTCGCGGTGAAGGACGATGGGCTCCTCCCCTTTCAACTTGCGGTGAGCATTGATTCCCGCCATCAGCCCCTGGGCGGCCGCCTCCTCGTATCCCGTCGTGCCGTTGACCTGTCCGGCGAAGAAGAGTCCCGAAACGAGCTTCGTTTCGAGCGAATGGTGCAGCTGCGTTGGCGGAAAATAGTCGTATTCGATGGCATAGCCCGGACGGTAGATGTGTACATTCTCCAGCCCGCGGATCTGGTGCAGTGCCCGCCACTGCACGTCCCAGGGCAGTGACGAAGAGAAGCCGTTGAGGTAGTATTCGTTCGTCGTGCGACCTTCGGGTTCGAGGAAGAGCTGGTGCTGCTCCTTGTCGGCGAAGGTGCGGAGCTTGTCCTCGATCGAGGGGCAGTAGCGCGGACCGATTCCCTTGATCGTGCCGTTGAAGAGCGGCGAGAGGGCAAATCCGCTGCGAAGGGTCTCGTGCACGGCGCTTGACGTGTAGACCAGAAAACAGGGCAACTGCTCGTCGACGGGTTTCGTTTCCGATGAAAAGGAGAATTTCGAGGGGTTTTCATCGCCGTATTGCGGTTCGATCGCCTCGAAATCGATCGTGCGGGCGTCGAGGCGTGCCGGCGTGCCGGTCTTCATGCGGCCCGATGCGAAGCCCATCCGGCGCAGACACTCCGTGATCCCGTGCGAGGCGGCATCCCCTGCCCTGCCCCCTTCGGCGTGCGCCGTACCGCAGTGCATCTCGCCGTCGAGGAAGGTGCCGGCCGTCAGCACCGCGGCGCGGCACGTGAACTCCACCCCCATGCGGGTGCGGACGCCCCGCACGGCGGGCGTCTCGTCGAAGAGCAGCTCCGTGGCGGCATCCTGCCAGATGTAAAGGTGTGTCGTGTTTTCGAGCGTGCGGCGCCACTCCTCCGAGAAGCGCGTCTTGTCGCACTGCGCCCGCGGACTCCACATCGCGGCGCCCTTCGAGCGGTTGAGCATCCGGAACTGCACGGTCGTGAGGTCCGTAATGCATCCCATCTGTCCGCCGAGTGCGTCTATCTCTCTGACAATCTGACCTTTGGCAACTCCTCCTATAGCCGGATTGCACGACATTGAAGCCATTTTCGTCATGTCCATCGTCAGCAGCAGGGTCCGCGATCCGAGCCGTGCGGCCGCGGCCGCGGCTTCGCATCCGGCGTGTCCTCCGCCGATGACGATTATATCGTAGTCAAGCGTCATGGTTGTGCGACAGGTAAATTGGTCGTATTGGTTTGTCGGCAGCGCTGCGAGCCGCTGTCATTGTTTTTCCTCCCAGAATTTCAGGTACTTGTCCTCCTTGCGGTGCATCTGTGCGTTGGTGCGGGGCGTCTTGTCCCCCTGTCCGCAGAGGTGCAGCAGGCCGTGGACCACCACGCGGCGCATCTCCTGCAGGCGCGTGGCGCCGTACTCCCGGGCGTTGTCCGCCACAGTCTCCACGTCGATGAAGATGTCGCCCGATACGGTGCGCGTGCCGCGGCGGTCGCTGTAGTCGAACGTGATGACATCCGTGTAGTAGTCGTGTCCCAGGTACTGGCGGTTCATCTCCAGCAGCCGGGCCGCCGAGCAGAAGATGTAGCACACCTCGCCGAGGGTGTATCCTTCGGTCAGGGCCACGTCGTGCAGCCACTGTGCCGTCCGCCGTTTTTCGGGCAGCCGGTAGCGGCAGTCGTCGGTATAGTATCGTACAGCCATTTTTTCCGGTTTGATTCTCTCTTTTCCCTCTTCCTGCACGCCCGTTCCGTCGGTATGGGGCCTCCCCTTCTCTCTCCTCGGTGCGGGTGTCGGAATCCCTTTGTTTTTGCCTCTTTTCCGCCTCTTTCACGCGAAATCGGTCCCTTTGCGGATCTTCCTTTCCCCGATTGCCGCGGCGGCCTTGTCGGGGCTATTTGCGGAAGCAGTTTTCGGCCCGCATCTTCTCGTTCGGATTGGGCGGGTAGATGCCGAAGACGAGTTTGTACTCCGTCTCCATCGTCATGACGTCGAGCGCCGAGCCGATGGTGCCCAACTGCTGGTTGCGCGCCACCTTCTGGTTCTTCTCCACGCAGACTGTCCCCATGTTGGCATAGGAGGTGATGTATTCGCCGTGCGCCACGTAGACGTCGTATTTGCTTGTGATGCGGTTACGCTTGATGTCGACAACCTTGCCTTCGTAGATCGAGATGACCTGCGCCCCCTTGGGTCCCGTGATCTCGGCGATGTTCTCCTTGTAGCGTTTCACGCGCCCTCCGGCCACGGGCAGGCGCAGTCCCGTCGTCTTGGTCGAGAACGACGCACCGGCCGTGTTGCCCTTCGTGAGCTTGCGCAGCTCGTTGATGGCCACGTCCAGCTGCTGCTCCTGCGAGAGCTTGCGCTGCAGGGCCGACTTCTCCTTTTGCGAGAGCTGCCGGATGCTTGCCCGGGCGTTGCGGGCGTCGCGTTCGAGGCTCTGTTTCTGCGACGCGAGCTTGCGCGTCACCGAATCGAGCGAGCGGTTGCGCAGGTCGAGCTCCTCCTTTTCGCGCCGTACCCGATCGCTCAGGTCGGCAATCTCGTGTAGCTTGCGTTCGCGCAGAGAGGCCATCTCGCGCAGGGCGGCAATGCGCCGCGCCACGTCGCGGAAGTCGCGTGCCGAGAAGATGTAGGTCAGGTAGTCGTTGTGGCGGTAGTTGCGCCACGCCTCGCGGACCATCGCGGCATACTGGTCGCGGTTGCGGGTGAGCGAAGCGCTCAGATTCCCCGCCACGCTGTCCTTGCGGGCAATCTCCTCGCGAAGCATCCCCGCCTGCTTCTCGGTCTCTTCGAGCAGCTGGTTGCGCGACTCGATCTGCCGGGCCAGCCTTCCGACCCGCTCCTCGGTCGCCGCGCGCCCCTTCTTCAGGCGTGCGATCTCCTGCTCTTCGTTCGCGATCTTCTTTTCGAGGGCCGCGATGACGCGTTTCTGCGCCTCGATCTTGTCGATGTTCTGCGCCGAGGCGCCTGCGGCGGTCAGCAGCAGTACGGAGAGCAGTATGTAGAGCGGTTTCATCATCGCGCGGGCTTTTCGGCCGATGGAGTCGATTCCATGCGGCGGCGGATTTCGGCGGCATCGTACCCCGCATCGAGGGCCTTTTGCCAGTAGAACTCGGCCGAGAAGCGGTCGCCCAGGGCATTGAGGATGTCGCCGTAGTGCGCAAACAGCTCCGGATTGCCGTGTTCGTCGAAGGCCACGGCCTGCTGGATCGCCTGTTTGGCCTCGTCGAGGCGCCCCAGGCGGTAGAGCACCCAGGCATAGGTGTCCAGGTAGGTGGGGTTCTTCTCCGAGGTGGCCATCACGCGCGTCGCCATTTCGAGCGCCCGCTCCAGATCGCGTCCCTCGATGGAGAGAAAGTAGGCGTAGTTGTTCAGCACCAGGGCGTTGTCGCGCCAGTAGCCGAGGCTGCGGTCGTAGGCGTCGTAGCACGCCTTCAGGGCCTTGCGCGGCGATTTGCTCCGCGGCCGTTTCACCTTCGCCGTGTCGTTCTTCCCCTCTTCGGCCACCTGGTACCACGTGTCGCCGATCATGCCCCAGATCACGCTGCGCAGCGAGTCCGTTTCGGCGTAGCGGAGCGACTGACGGTAGGTGCGGATCGCCTTCTCGGGCTCCTTGAGCCGGATGAAGGCGTTGCCGCGGGCGAGGTGCAGGTCCAGGTCCCGGGGGAAGAGCTCCAGCGCCCGGCCGACGTAGTGCATCATCGAGTCGGCGTGCTGTTGGTAGCTCTCGATGTCGATGACCGCCTGGAAGAAGGACTTGACGGGCGGCCTGTCCGCTAGGTGCAGCTTGTAGAGCGCCAGTGCCCGCTCCAGCTCGCCCGAGGCGATCAGGTGTCCGGCGTAGAGCTCCACGACGCGCGGATCGTTCGGGTAGCGGATGGCCAGCGTCGAGGCGAGGTCGTTGAGCTGGAAGTAGTACTGGCGGTAGAAGTTGATGTCAGAGGTGAACTGCTCGAAGCGCCGGATCTTCGTATCGAGTGGCATGTCGTCCGACTCGAAGAGCCGCCGCGTCACCTCGAGCAGCCTGCGGTAGTTGCGCTTCGTGGTGTGGAAGTCGGCCAGCGACATGAGCGTCCGGATATCCGTCGAATCGATCTTCAGGGCGCAGTCGTACTCGGCCAGCGCCAGCGAATCCTTGCCCGAGATGCCGTAGAGTTCGGCCAGCGCCACGTGGTGCGCCGCCTCGTAGGGAACCTCTTCGACCAGTGCGCGCGCCTCGTCGATGGCCTTGTCGGTCTGCCTCGTCGCAATGAGCAGCTGCCGCTTCATCGCGCTCAGGTAGGGAATGCGCCCGAAGCGCATCTCGGCCGAGTCGAGCGTCGCGAGCGCCATGTAGGGGTCGTCGTTCTGCTCGTAGAGGGCCGCCAGCAGGCGGTAGTTGTCCGGCTCCTTGGGGTATTCGACCTGAAGACGGCGGTAGACGTCGAGCGCCTCGCGGTAGCGTTCGGCGAGGATGAGCGTCTGTCCGTAGAGCTGGTGGTACCAGCGGTTCGTCGTGTCGATCCGGTAGGCCGTGCGGGCCAGCTCGACCGCCTCGTCGGGCGAGGCGTACATGCCGCTGACCCCCAGTTCGTAGTAGGCCGGGGCGAAGAGCGAATCGTGCCGGATCGCCTCGAGAAAGAGCTCCCGGGCCCGGACCGAATCGCGGGTGATGGCGTTCTGCTTGATTCCCTCGGTGTAGAGGTAGACGCTGCGCAGCGAATCGGGCCATTCGGGCGGCTGCACGCTCCCCTTCCCGGCGACGAAAGCCGTTGAGAAGAGCAGGCAGAGCGCCGTGATCGCCGTGAGCCGTTTCATGCCGCGGTGGGGGTTAGAGTGCTTCGTCGAACTGGTGGAGGAAGCGCACGTCGTTCTCGAAGTAGAGCCGCAGGTCCTTGACGCCGTACTTGAGCATGGCGATGCGCTCGATGCCCATGCCGAAGGCGAATCCGGAGTATTTCTCCGAGTCGATATTGTTGGCCTTCAATACGTTGGGATCGACCATGCCGCATCCCATGATCTCGAGCCATCCCGTCCCCTTGCAGACCGCGCAGCCCTTGCCGCCGCAGAGGTTGCACGAGACGTCGACCTCGGCCGACGGTTCGGTGAAGGGGAAGTAGGAGGGACGCATGCGGATGGCCGTCTGCTCGCCGAAGACCTCCTTGGCGAAGTAGAGCAGCGACTGCTTCATGTCGGCGAACGAGACCCCCTCGTCGACGTAGAGACCCTCGATCTGGTGGAAGATGCAGTGTGCGCGGTAGGAGATCGCCTCGTTGCGGAAGACGCGCCCCGGGCAGATGACGCGGATCGGGGGCTTCTGGCGCTCCATCGTGCGGACCTGGATCGACGAGGTGTGCGTGCGCAGCAGGATGTCGGGATCCTTCTCGATGAAGAAGGTGTCCTGCATGTCGCGCGCCGGGTGCTCGGGCGGGAAGTTCAGCGCCGAGAAGACGTGCCAGTCGTCCTCGATCTCGGGACCGTCGGCCACGGTGTAGCCCAGGCGCGAGAAGACCTCGACGATCTGGTTCTTGACGAGCGAGATGGGGTGGCGCGAGCCGAGGTGCTCGGCCGTGCCGGGACGGGTCATGTCCCCGACGGTCTCGTGACGCTCGGAGGCGGCGTCGCGCAGCTGTTCGCGCAGCGTGTTGATGCGCTCGGTCGCCTCCTGCTTGAGGCGGTTGAGCTGCTGTCCCAACTCGCGCTTGAGCTCGGGAGCCACCGTCTTGAACTCCTCCATCAGGGCGTTCAGCTCGCCCTTCTTGCCGAGAATCTTGATGCGGAACTCTTCGAGCTCGGCGGCAGCCTGGGGTTTGAATTCCTCCACACGTCGGAGGAGTTCATTGATTTTGTCGATCATATTTTGTCCGTTTTTCTTTTTTGCGTACTTTTGAAAAATACTTTGTAACATGCAAAGTTATAAAAAATTTGAGATATGTTGCGTAAAACCCTCTCATTTGTCCTCTCCGTCTTTCTCTTTGCGACGGCGTCGGCCCAGCGGGTCGGGGTCGTGCTGAGCGGCGGCGGGGCCAAGGGGCTCTACCATATCGGCGTGCTGGAGGCGCTCGAGCAGAACGGCATTCCGATCGACTGCGTGGCCGGCACCTCGATGGGGTCGATCATCGCGGCGATGTACGCCGCCGGGTATTCACCCGCCGAGATGCGCGCCATCGTCTCGTCGGGAGCCGTGCGTGAGTGGGTTTCGGGCCGGATCGACCCGAATGTCTACATGCCCTACTACCGGCAGATCGGCCGGATGCCGGGCTTCCTGAACGTGCGCGTCGACCTGAGCCGCCCCGGCGGCCAGCGCGTCCAGGTGCCGACGAACCTGCTCTCGTCGACGCAGATCGACATGGCGCTCACGGAGCTCTTCGCTCCGGCGACGGCCGCCTCGGGGGGCGATTTCGACCGCCTGATGGTCCCCTTCCTCTGCGTGGCGAGCGACATGAACCACCGCGGACCGGTGGTCATGCGCAGCGGCGATTTGAGCGAGGCGGTCCGGGCGTCGATGTCCATTCCGCTGGTTTTCAAGCCGGTGAAGCTCGACTCGATGCTGCTCTACGACGGCGGCATCTACGACAACTTCCCCTGGCACCCCCTGGACGAGGATTTCCGGCCCGATCTGATCGTCGGGTCGATCTGCACGGCCGGCAACGTCCCGCCGAGCGAACGCACCAGCATCCTCGACCAGGCCTTCATGCTGGCGATGCTCGATACGGACTATACGCTGCCCGAGGAACGGAGCCTGACGATCCGCCGGGCGGTCGATGCCGGGATGCTCGACTTCGACCGCGCCGAGGAGATCATGGATGCGGGCTATGCCGACGCCATGGCGCAGATGCCGCAGCTGCTCGAAAAGGTGCGCGAGCGCCGCACGCCGGAGGAGTACGAGGCCCGGCGCCGGGCCTTCCGGGCGCGCTGCCCGCAGCTCGTGTTCAACGACTACCGGATCGAGGGGCTCGACTCCTCGACGCGCGAGTATCTGCGCGACTACCTCCACCTGGACCGCCACACGCCCGGCGTGCAGCGTCCGATGCGGTTCGCGGAGCTGCGCGACAACCTCTACAACGTCCTTTCGGGCGGCGATTTCACGATGGAACTCCCGAAGGCCGTCTACGACAGCACGATGCACCGCTACTCCTTCCGCGCGCACCTCGAGACGAAGCCCAACTTCAAGGTCTCGATCGGCGGCAACGTCTCCTCGACGGTCTTCAACCAGGCCTACATCGGCATCAACTACCAGAAGATCGGCCGCGTGGGCCACAGCCTGGGGGCGGACCTCTACCTCGGGCCGCTCTACACGTGGGGAGCGTTCGGCGGGCGGGCCGACTTCTACCTGCGCGAACCGATCTTCCTGGACTATGCCTACAACTTCTCGGTGCGCGACTTCCGGCGCGGGGCCTTCGGCAACGTCACGCGCGTGGACAACACGCTCTACGTGAAGAACAGCGAGAGCTTCTTCACGCTGGGACTCGGCACGCCGCTGACGCTGCGCAGCGTCGTTGCGCTGCGGGCCAACGCAGGCCACATCAACTACCACTACGGTTCGGACAACCGGCAGGTCGAGGAGGACGACCATACGCGCTTCTCTTTCTTTGCCCTGAAGGCCGAGGTGGCGCGCAACACGCTCGACAAATTCCTCTACCCGCGGCGCGGTTCGGACCTGCACTTCTCGGCCATCTACGTGACGGGCCGCGACAAGTATGCCCCGGCGGAGGTCGACCGCTTCCTTTCGCGCCGCACGCGCCACTGGTTCGGCGGCCGCTTCACGTGGGACAAGTACTTCGACATTCCGCCCGTCAGCTGGTTTTCGTTCGGATTCAACATCGATGCCGTGCTGACGAACCACCCCGACTTCACGACGCCGGGCGCGACGCTCATGTCGATGCCCGCCTACGCGCCCATCCCCCATGCGAAGATGGTCTACATGCCCGATTTTCGGGCCGAACGCTTCGTCGCCGGGGGCGTGATGCCGACCTTCGACCTGATGCCCAACTTCTTCCTGCGCACGGGCTTCTACGCCATGATGCGCAACAAGCGGTCGTTCGTCCCCGTGGCGCTGGCCGACCGTCCCGACCGGCGCTGGCACTACATCGCCGAGGCGCTGCTGGTCTACCACACGCCCATCGGTCCGGTGAGCCTCGCGCTGACGAAATACGACCTCGATTCGTGGCGGAACATGTATCTGACCTTCAATTTCGGCTACACCATCTTCGCCCCGAAGGGCACCTTCTATTGACCGGCTCCGGTCGGGTGGGAGGACGGCGTGTTCCGCCGCCCCGTGACGAAAAAAGGGACGACCCTTCAATCGGGGTCGTCCCTTTTTTGCTGCGGGTCCGGTCGGCGGGATACCCTGCCGCCGCAACCTGTCCTACCAGATGATTACGCGCTCCTCGGCGGGCATGAACATTGCGCCGTCGGTGATGCCGAAGGCCTCGTAGAAGCTCTCGAGGTTGCGCAGCGTGGCGTTCACGCGCCACTTGCCCAGCGAGTGCACGTCGAGCTTCGTCAGGCGGGCGATCTCCTCGTCGCGGATGTTCTGCGCCCAGAGCGTGGCATAGGCCAGGTAGAAGCGCTGTGCATCGGTGAAGCCGTCGATCGGAGCCGGGGCCTGCTTGCCCTCGAGCGAGTTCTGGTAAGCTGTCCAGGCGACGCGCAGACCGCCCTGATCGGCGATGTTCTCACCCAGCGAGAGTGCGCCGTTGGCGTGGAGCGCCGGCTGGCCGTCCCGGGCGGGCAGCACCTCGATGGCGTCGAACTGCTTGACCAGAATGTCCGTCTTGGCCTTGAAGGCGGCGGCGTCTTCGTCGGTCCACCAGTTGTTCATGTTGCCGTCCTTGTCGAAGTTGCGGCCCTGGTCGTCGAATCCGTGGGTCATCTCGTGGCCGATCACCACGCCGATGGCGCCGTAGTTGACCGCATCGTCGGCATCCGGATTGTAGAAGGGAGGCTGGAGAATGGCGGCCGGGAAGCAGATCTCGTTGGTCGTCGGGTTGTAGTAGGCGTTGACCGTCTGCGGCGACATCTGCCACTTGGCCCGGTCGACGGGCTTGTTCAGCTCGGCGATGTTGTCGGCCGTGTACCAGCGGTTGGCCTCGACGATGTTCTCCCAGTAGCTCTTCAGCGGGTCGATCTCGAGCGTCGAGTAGTCCTTCCACGTGTCGGGATAGCCGATCTTCACGGTAAAGGCGGCGAGCTTCTCCTGGGCCTTGGCCTTCGTGGCGTCCGACATCCAGTCGAGGGCGTCGATGTGCTGCGAGAGGGCCGTTTGCAGGTTCTTCACCAGGGCGAGCATGCGCTCCTTGTCCTTGGCGGGGAAGTACTTGGCGACGTACATCTCGCCTACGGCCTCCGAGAGGGTGCTGTTGGGCACCGACATGGCGCGCTTCCAGCGGGGCTTCTGCTCCTGCGTGCCCGACATCGTCCGGCCGTAGAAGTCGAACGAGGCGTCGATGAAGTCGTCGCTCAGGTACGAGGCGGCCGCGTCGATGTACTGGGCGGCCAGGTAGTAGCGGATGTTCTCCAGCGGGGCCTTCTTCAGCACCTCGTTGGCGTTGGCGACGGCCGACGGCGTGGTGACGATGATCGTGTCGAAGTCACCGATGCCCATCTCGCGGTAATAGGTTGCCCAGTCGATGGCGTCGTAAGCCTTCTCGAAGTCGGCCTTCGACATGGGGTTGTACATCGCCGGAATGTTGCGCAGTTCGACATTCGACCACGACTTCTCGGCCAGCTGCGTCTCGACCTCCATCACGCCGGCGACGGCCTTCTCAATGTTGGCCTCGGGGACGCCGGCCAGGCGGAAGATCCGGCCCAGATACTCCTTGTAGGCGGTGCGGATGTGCTCGTTCTCGGGCGTGAGGTAGTAGTCTCGGTCACCCATCGTGAGGCCCGACTGCGAAGCGTAGAGGGCGTTCACGTTGCTGTTCATCAGATCGGGCTCCACGCCGATGCCGAAGAAGGGGTTGGCGACGGTCATGTGCAGCCGTGCGATGGCGTCGGTGAGCTGCGAGCGGTCCTTGATCGCGAGCAGCTCACCGACCCGGGCCTTGATCGGGGCGGCCCCCTCGGCGTTCAGCCGCACGGAGTCGAGGCCCATCTTGTAGAGGTCCGCGATCTTCTGCTCGACGCTGCCGGCGGCGGTCTCCATCCGGGTCATCTCCGAGAAGAGGGCGTTGATGCGCTTCTCGTTGTTGTCGCGCAGCACGTCGAACGAGCCGTAGCGCGAATATTCGGGTTTGAGCGGGTTCTTGGCCTGCCAGCCGCCCGTGGCGTACTGGTAGAAATCGGCATTCGGAGCGACCGTGAGGTCGAGGTTCGTCATGTCGATGGCCGGGGTCTTGGTGGTGGTGTTCTGACAGCTTGCCATACAGGCCATGGCGGCTAAAATCAAAATCTTTTTCATCGTTGTTCGGGTTTTGAGTATGAAACAGGGACCTCCGGGGTGCCCGGACGTCCCTGTTTCGGATCGGTATTTGCTCCGGGCTGCCTACTTGGTGATCGCCTCGACACCGGGCAGGGTTCCGAACTCGATGTACTCGAGCAGGGCGCCGCCGCCGGTCGAGATGTAGGATACCTGGTCGGCCAGGCCGAACTTGTTGATGCAGGCTACCGAGTCGCCGCCGCCGATGAGCGAGTAGGCGCCGTGCTTCGTAGCCTCGGCGATGGCCAGGGCCACCTCCTTCGAGCCGGTTGCGAACTTGTCGATCTCGAAGACGCCCACGGGACCGTTCCAGAGGATGGTCTTGCAGCCGAGGATGTGCTCGCGGAAGCGCTTCTTGCCCTCGTCGGCGATGTCGACACCCTCCCATCCGTCGGGGATGTTGTCGGCCGGAGCCGTCGAGGTGTTGGCGTCGGCCGAGAAGGCGTCGGCGATCAGGGCGTCGGGCGACATGACGAGCTGCACGCCCTTCTGCTTGGCCAGCTCGAGGATCTCGAGGGCCACGGGGAACATGTCGGGCTCGCAGATCGAGTTGCCGACCTTGCCGCCCTGTGCGGCTGCGAAGGTGTAGGTCATGCCGCCGCCGATGATGATCGAGTCAACCTTCTCGATGAGGGCCTTGATGACACCGATCTTCGACGATACCTTCGATCCGCCCACGATGGCGCAGAACGGGTGCTGCGGGGCCTCCATGAGCGACGAGATGGCCTTGACCTCCTTCTCCATCAGGTAGCCGAACATCTTGTCGTTGGGGAACTCTTTGGCGATCAGGTAGGTCGAGGCGTGCTTGCGGTGAGCCGTACCGAATGCGTCGTTGATGTAGCAGTCGGCATACGAGGCGAGCTTCTTGACGAACTCCTTCTGCGGACCCTCCTTCAGGGCTTTCTTGGCGGCGTCCTTCTCCTCCTTGGTGGCGTCCTCGGCCAGGCCGCGGGGCTTGCCCTCCTCCTCGGCGTAGAAACGCAGGTTCTCAAGCAGCACGACCTCGCCCGGCTTGATGTTCTTGCAGAGCTCGGCAGCCTTCTCGCCCATGCAGTCGCCGGCGAACTGTACCTTCACGCCGAGGTTCTTCTCGATGGCCGGTACGATCTGCTCAAGCGAGTATTTCATATCGGGATTCTTCTTCGGACGTCCCATGTGCGACATGAGAATCACGGCGCCGCCCTCGGCGAGCACCTTCTTGATCGTCGGCATGGCGGCACGGATGCGGGTGTCATCCGTTACCTCGCCCTTTTCGTTGACGGGCACGTTGAAATCCACGCGGATGATCGCGCGCTTGCCCTTGAAATCGTAGTTGTCGATCGAAATCATAGTGTTTGGACTTTAATATGATGTTTTGAATCTTGTTTGCCTAATCCGTCGCAAATTTAGGAAATAATTTCAAGAAACTGTTATTCGGATAACAGAAAAAATGGTTCCCGGACAAAAACCGGGCCCCGATTTTCGGTCGGAGCCCGGCTTTCGGCGGGGAATCAGTATTTGTAGCGCACCCACTTGAGCAACTCCTTGAAGGTGGGTTTCTTGCCGTACATGAAGATGCCCACGCGGTAGATCTTGCCGGCGAACCAGACCATCGCCACGAACGAGGCGTAGAGGATGACGAGCGAGAGGACGATCTCCCAGAGGGGAATGTCGTAGGGGATGCGGGCCATCATCACGACGGGCGAGGTGAAGGGGATGATCGAGAACCAGAAGGCCAGCGACGAGTTGGGGTCCTTGATGACGGCGAGCATCATCAGCAGCGCGAGGATGATCGGCAGCGTGACGGGCATCTGCAGCTGCGAGGCGTCCTGCACGTTGTCCACGGCCGAGCCCACGGCGGCGAACATCGCCGAGTAGAGCAGGTAGCCGCCGAAGACGAAGAGCAGCAGGCAGACGAAGATCTTGAGGATGTAGCCCGTGTCGGTGACGGCGGCCACGGCCTGCAGCATCTCGGGGTCCATGTCGCCCATCGCCGCGGCGTCGGGCATCCCCTGCTGCATGGCCTGCACGCCGGCCATCATCTCGGCGGGCATGAGCTGCGGCAGGACAATCGCCCCGACGGCAAAGATCAGCACGCCCCAGATGAGCACCTGGACCACGGCCACGAGGGCCACGCCGAGAATCTTGCCCAGCATCAGGTCGAAGGGCCGCACGGAGGAGACCACCACCTCGAGCACGCGGTTGTTCTTCTCCTCGATGACCGACTGCATGACCATCGAACCGTAGATCAGCAGGAACATGTAGAGCACGAAGCCGAGGATGTAGCCGGCGGCCGTGGCGACGGTCGACGACTGGGCCTGCGACTCGGCCTCCTGCGACTTGTCGTTGCGGAAGGTCTGCAGCGTGACGGTGGTCTTCACCTCGTCGAGAATCTGCTGGAGGTTGTCGATGTGGTACGCCTTGAGCTTTTCGGCCTCGAGAATATCCTCGATCTGGCCGGTGATGTTGCTCTCGATCGAAAGCGATGACGACGCATTGGCGTAGAGTTTCACGTCGGAGGGGTTCTCGAGGATGTCGCTCCCGATGTAGAGCACCCCGAAGCGGTCGGTCAGCGAGCGGCGCGCCTCCTCGGTCGTGAGGTCGGTCGGCTCGAAGCGCAGCTCCTCGTTGCTCTGCAGCTGCGGGGCCACCAGACCGCTGTCGTCGATCACGGCGATCGTCTTCTGCTCCCCCCGGGAGTACTCCATGATGAGCGCCGGGGCGATCATCAGCACGATCATCAGCACGGGCATGAGGATCGTGGTGATGATGAAGGACTTTTTGCGCACGCGTTCGTTGAACTCGCGCTGGATTATGATGGATACGTTGGACATGGTGTGTAGGTTTTATCGGTTCTCTTTCTCTTCTGTTTTCCGGGTGCGAAGGTCGTGCCGGAGCAGCAGGATGCCGCCGCACAGCATGATCGAGGCCGGTACGGGCAGGAGGGTGCCCTCCTCGCTCTTCAGGCCGTGAATCATCCCGTACATGCCGAATCCCAGGCACAGGCCGGCAAGCGTCCGCAGGGCGGCCCGTCCGAAGCGCTGCGGATTCCGCTGTCCGGTCTCTTCGTCTCCCCTTTTCATGGCGGAATGTTCTAAAGCTGTCCGTTCACGGCGCGGATGAAGATGTCGTTCATCGAGGGGATGATCTCGCGGAACGAGCGCAGCTCGACGGCCCGGTTCGCGGCGTCGATCACCTGCCGCACCTCCTCGTCGCGCTCGACGTGGAGCTTGAGCGTGCGGTAGACCGACTCCTCGGCGGCACCCTCGAGTATCTCGCAGCGCCCCTCGACGGCGCGGCGCAGGTCGGCCTCCTCGCCGCGGTAGGCCACCTCGAAGATGTTGGCGCCGTGGTGGCGGCGGATTTCGTCGACACGCCCCGAGAGGATGTTCTTCGACTTGTTGATGAGCGTGATGTGGTCGCAGATCTCCTCGACCGACGACATGTTGTGCGTCGAGAAGATCACCGTGGCCCCCTTGTCGCGCAGGGCGAGAATCTCCTCCTTGAGCAGGTTGGCGTTGATCGGGTCGAAGCCCGAGAAGGGTTCGTCGAAGATCAGCAGCTCGGGTTCGTGCAGCACCGTGACGATGAACTGCACCTTCTGGGCCATGCCCTTCGAGAGCTCCTCGATCTTCTTGTCCCACCACCCTTCGATGCCGAACTTGACGAACCACTTTTTGAGCCGTGCGACGGCATCGCGGCGTGAAAGTCCCTTCAGACGGGCGAAGAAGACAGCCTGCTCACCGACCTTCATCTTCTTGTAGAGTCCCCGCTCCTCGGGCAGGTAGCCGATGCGGCGGACATCCTCGGGGGCGATTTCGCGCCCGCCGAGCAGCACGCGGCCCGTGTCGGGGGCCGTGATGCGGTTGATGATGCGGATGAGCGTCGTCTTGCCCGCGCCGTTGGGTCCGAGCAGTCCGTAGACCGATCCTTTGGGAATCGAGAGCGATACGTCGTCGAGAGCCGTGTGTCCGGCGTATCGTTTGGTGACGTGTTCTACTGTGAGTATATCCATGGTTGCGGATGGTATTGGTATTTTCGGAAGATTCCGGAGGCAAATATAACCAAAAAAATTTGAGTAACAAGAAAAATTTATTGTTTTTCGATAAATTTACTGTTACAGCGAGCGGTCGCGGAGCAGCCGGAGAGCCGGTGGCGGACGTTGCGGCGGAGCTGTCGGCTGGACGGTGGCGGATATTGCGGCGGTTTGTTTCGCAGCACAGCCGCAGATCAGCCAAAGTCCCCGGGCGGACGTTGTGTCGGGCCTGTCGGAGAGTCGGGGCGGACGTTGTGTCGGGCCTGTCGGAGAGTCGGGGGCGGTTGCGGCGGGGCTGCCGGAGTGCCGGGGGCAGTTGCGGCGGGGCTGTCTGTTCCGCATCGCGGCGGGTCTGCCGGAGCACCCGGGTGGATGTTGCGTCGGTCATTCTCCGGTGGCGGTGGCGTCCGTCGTCGTCCGGGTTTCACCGTTTTTGCGGTTTCTCCGGACGCGGATGCGAGAAAAGCGCCCCGACATGCGGCCGAACCCGCTTTTTTGCCTATCTTTGCACATATATGGCAGTAATCAGATTGACCAAGGAATTTTCCTTCGAGGCGGCCCACGCGCTCGACGGATACGACGGCCCCTGCCGCGAGATTCACGGACACTCCTACCGGCTGTTCGTGACGGTCAAGGGCACGCCGCAGGCGGACGACGCCGACCCCAAATGCGGCATGGTGATGGATTTCGGCGTTCTGAAACGCATCGTCAACGAGGAGATCGTCTCGCGCTTCGACCATGCGCTCGTGCTGCGCGGCTCGGCGGGCAACGACTCCCTGCGCGGGGTGCTCGCCGCGCGCTTCGGCAACATTGTGACGGTCCCCTACCAGCCCACGTGCGAGAACATGCTCGACGACTTCGCCCGCCGCATCCGGGCCCGGATGCCCGAGGGGGTGACGCTCTGGTCGCTGCGTCTGCACGAGACGGCCACCTCGTTCGCCGAGTGGTTCGCCGAGGACAACCGTTGACGCCGCCCGTCCCCGCTACGGAACTACGCCACGGAACCCCGCTGGGCCCGCGCCGCTGACGCACCCTGCTGACGCGCCCGCCGGCGCTTGCCCGCCGTTCGGCGGAAAAACATTGCAACGTATGAAAAAACTCTTTCTGGTCGACGCCTATGCGTTGATATTCAAGTATTATTACGCCTTTCTGGGGCGTCCGATGCGCAACCGCGCCGGGTTGAACACCTCGGTGGTCTTCGGCTTCGTGAAGTTTCTGCGCGACATCCTCAAGCGCGAGCATCCCGACCTGCTGGGCGTGGCGTTCGATCCTCCCGGCGGGAGTTTCCGCCGCGAAATCTACCCCGAGTACAAGGCCAACCGCACGGAGACCCCCGAGGACATCATCCTCTCGGTCCCCTACGTCAAGCGGGTGCTGGAGGCGATGTGCATCCCGATCCTGGAGGTCGAGGGCTTCGAGGCCGACGACGTGATCGGCACCCTCTCGCAGCAGGGCGCCGCGGCGGGCTACGAGGTCTACATGGTGACCCCCGACAAGGACTACGGGCAGCTCGTGCGCGACCACTGCCGCATCTACAAGCAGAAGGGGGCCGACGGCAGCATCGAGATCGTCGACCGCGAGGCCATCCGCGCCCGCTACGGCATCGACGACCCGGTGCTCGTGAGCGACATCCTCGCGCTGTGGGGCGACGCCTCGGACAACATCCCCGGCGTGCCGGGCATCGGCGAGAAGGGCGCCTGCAAGCTGGTGCAGGAGTGGGGCACCGTGGAGAACATCCTCGAGAACGTCTCCCGCATCAAGGGCAAGCAGGGCGAGAAGATCGCCGCGTGGGGCGACCGCCTGCGGCTGGCCAAGACGCTGACGACGATCCGCCTCGACGTGCCGATCCCCTTCCGCGAGGAGGAGCTCACGATCTGTGAACCCCACCTCGACGAGCTGCGTGCGCTCTTTGCGGAGCTGGACTTCAAGGCCTTCCTGAACGACCTGTCGAACCTCGCGCCCGCCG
>ULPV01032175.1_pt1 | contig 27825 bp, 28 predicted proteins | sample 1953831 | NCBI WGS metagenome assembly ULPV01 (sample SAMEA4835638, study PRJEB28245) | human gut metagenome | biome: gut microbiome; material: fecal sample | place: Denmark | collected 2008 | reverse complement strand
AAAAAATGATGCTGCAAGAGTTCCAAACCATTTTCTTGGTGTGCATAAAAGATATGCGGCAAGAACTGAGGTTACGGAAATTAATATATTTTTATGAAAATAAAAACATATTAATAAAATAAGTGGAATATGTATAAGGAGAGGATAACATTTATAAAGAACTGTTTCACCGAGGACAAAATAGAAAACAGCCTGAATTAACGCAAATAAAATAAGTGTAATTATATAAAAGCTGCTGTATTTTTTCCAGCTTATATCTGCGAGACATAATGATACAACGATTCCGAAAATTAATACAAATATATAGTTGGTTATATTTAAAATGACAGAAATATCCATATTTTCAGTCCTCCATCTGGAATGCGAGATAATGTCGTTTAATATCGGCAACTCTTCGCTGTGCAAGTGGAATTATAAGTGAATTCTGCATATAAATATCTGTGGCGTCAATGTGTCGTATATAATTCATATTTACGAGAAAAGAGCGATGAACGAGAATAAATTCATGGTTGTTTAAAAGAAATTCGCATACATTTGAAAATTTATCCGTACATTCGATTTTTTCATCGTTTTTTAAGTGATATATGACATGATGTTTTTGTGCTTCGACACAGATAATATTGGATAACATAATTTTGTGTACACCAATATTGCTCTTTATTACAACATATTTTTCTTGTTCATATTTTCTTTTTTCGGCAATTTCGTTAATTGAATTTAAAAGACGATTTTTGTCAACAGGTTTTAATATGTAATCAGTTGCTTTGACACAGTAGCTTTCAACAGCGAATTCAGGTGAAGACGTAAGAAAAATAATATCGGAAGCTTTGTCAAAACTGCGTATTTCGGTTGCAAGATTCATACCGCTTAAGACGGGCATGACAATATCAAGAATATATATGTCGAATTTTTCTTTTTGTATAATAGAGGCAAGTTCTACACTGCTTCCGAATTTTGAAATATAAATATCGTATTTTTTTTCTTCAAAATAGTTATTTAGTATTTCGTAAATGTTATTAAGTTCCGCAATATCGTCATCACAAACAGCAATTTTCATATGTAATCTCCGTAAATCCCGGTATGTCAAAAATTCTTTAATTGTTAAAATACCGAATAATAACAACATTATAACCCGCACCGATAAAAAATTCTAGTCACTCTACGCATCGTCGATTGAAAAAATTCACTTAAAATCGTAAGATTTTCATATGATAATGCCGATGCAGATAAGAATTACGCAGATTGCGAAGAGGAAAAGCGGGAACTTGCATTATATAAGGAAGAGATTGAAAAATATAATATGAGAAGAAAAAAGTTACATAAAAGTATAACTATTATATGTGTTGCTGTCGGCATTGCACTGATAACAGCAGGAATATATTTTTTAAAGAATCCATACATGCAGACGTCTGAAGCCGTTCGCGGAAGTATTGACGGTCCCACAGCGGTTTATTTTGTGAAAAAACAGCCCGCAGTAGGAAGCGTCATATCCTGCATAACAGGAATTGTATGTATTGCGGCAGGAGTTGCCTTGACTGTAAAAGATACTCGTAATACATCAAAAATCAGATAACTTTATAGCCCATTTCTTTTATGGTGCGAATATCCTCATCCATTGAAATTCCTTTTACGGTCAGCATATTTCCCGTGATTGTCGCATTGGCACCTGATTTGAAACATGAAAAGCCGCTGTCGGGAAGATAATTTCTGCCTGCGGCTAATCTTATATATTGTTTCGGAAGTATAAAACGATAGAGAGCGGTTATTCTTAAAATTTCTTCTTTTGTAAGAGGAGCAAAATCGCCCATAGGTGTGCCTTTTATTGGATTTAAAAGATTAATCGGCACTGATGTGACATCAAGGTCACGCAGCGTGAATGCCATATCGATGCGGTCTTTCATTGTTTCACCGACACCGAAAATACCGCCGCTGCAAACTTCAAGCCCTGCTTTTTTTGCCGCAATTATTGTGGCGATTTTTTCGTCATATGTATGGCTTGTGCACAGGTACGGAAAATATCGTCTTGATGTCTCAAGGTTGTTATGTATTCTTACAACGCCTGCTTCTTTAAGTTTTCTGAATTGCTCTTCGCCCAGAAGACCGAAAGAGGTACAGACCGAAAGTTTAGTATCACGGCAGATTGCTTTGATTCCGCTGCATATTTTGTCAATGTCTTTGTCGCTTACGCGTTTTCCGGATGATACCAGACAGTAGTGGCGTATGTCGTGAAGATTACGGAGTCTTGCGTGTCTTAAAAGAAGCTCCGGAGAAATCATTGCATGGGCTTTGACGGGAATCTTTGCACATGTTGATTGTGAGCAGTAAACGCAGTTTTCGGAACATTTTCCGCCTTTTACATTGACAACGGCACATATGTCAAAGTCATTTCCAAAAAATGTGTGCTGTATTTCATCGGCGGCTTTGCACAAATCATCAAGGTCTGCTTCCGAAAGAAACAAAGCATCGTCGATTGTAATTAACCCGCCTGATATTACTTTATCTTTTAAATCATTTATTGTCATAAAAATAACCTGCTTTCTGATAAAAATATTAACTGGTAAAACAATCATAATATAAAAAATATTAATAAATGATATTATAATCAGTAAAATGTATATTGTCAACGAAATGTAAACTGCAATGAAATAAAGGTTGACAATCAAGAGGGCGTTTATTATACTTGCTTTAGACAAAATATATACGAGTGAGGTATAATAAAAATGGAAACACCAACAAAACCAGTAGCGGGTGCAAAACCTGCATTTACAACACAAAGCTTAGTCATGATGGCTATATTTGCTGCAATTTTATGTATTTCTGCATATATCAGCATACCGATTCCGGTTCCCGGAGCACCGCATATTACACTGCTTAACTTTGTAATTCTTCTTATTGCATTGTTATTTCCGCTTCAGCAGTCATTTTTTATCATTCTTGTATGGATGCTTCTCGGTGTGGTAGGACTTCCTGTATTTATCGGCGGCGGTGCCGGAACAGGTTATTTAATCGGACCATGGGGCGGTTATACTGCAACATTTATTCTCGTTGCTGTAATTCTTCCGCTTATCAGAGGTAAAAAATATAACCGTATAAGATATACACTTTCTGCTATTGCGGGTGCGTTGATTATTGACATTCTTGGAATGTTCTGGCTTATGGCACAGAATCATCTTAATTTACAGAGTGCATTTTTAATCGGATTTGTGCCGTTTATTCCGCTTGATTTGGTAAAATCAATAGTTGCGGCTCAGATAGTTCCCGCATTTAAAAATATTATTAAAAATTAACGGTTTTGTCAGTGCTTTCAAAAAACAAGTACGAGGCATAATTATGGATAATATTTATACAGTTATAAGAATTGACGAACCTGATTTCGGGTGCGAAGGTCTTCCTGATGGAGCGGTTTACAAAGACATTGTAAGAATTAAGGATAGTTCGGGCAATGAAAAGCAGCTTGAAATCGCAGATGCGTATTTATATGAAAATGATATTAACGAGGGGGACAGCGTGATTATATCGGATGGAAGTATTGTAAAGGTGTAAACTAAGCGGAACATGATTTATGGAGAAAACTTCATTTATCATGTTCCTTTTTTATTTACGCGTGTAACGAGCCAAAGTCCGTGCTTGCACGAGACCTTGGCGACTGCCGCGATAACTTGAGAAACTCGCGGAGCGTGTTTCTCATAGTTATGGGTCGTGACCCTGTTGAGCCAACGAAGCACACGAAATGATTTGTGGCAATAAAATAAAAACTGTTTAAAAATTACAATATACTTGACAATATATGACTAAAGTGTGATTATATAGCTATAATATTTGTTTTGAAATGAGTACATTATGAATGAGAGGTGCAAAAGAATATGGGGATAAAAAATATTTCCGATAACAGAGAACAAATCAGAGTAAGTAAAGACAGAATATTTTATAATATAAATATGCGTGATATAGATTATATTAGGGCATATAACAGTGAGACGCAGATTTTTGCCAAAGGTGAAACATTCAGGAGTGACGATTCACTTGTTGCAGTGGAAGAAATCCTTGATAAGTGTGTCTTTTTTAAAATATCAAGGTCTTATGTTGTGAATATACAACGAATTAAAGAGCTGGACGAGGCAGGACGACGTATAAAGATATACGATGAATTCATACCTGTGACAGCGAGAAAAATGAGTGCGTTAAAAAAGGCTTGTGTTGAATATAAGCTTAACAGAGGGGGGAATTCTTAGAATCAGTCTAAAAAAATCTTTTTAATAAATTCCCTGACAGTACAATAGAATAACAGTTTGAATTGTGTGAAAAATATACACAAAAAGAGTTATACCCCTCGTTCACGGAGTTATCATTGAAAATAGTGTCGAATAATGTAATATAAAATCAGACAGTGCCAAGCTTCAGTATGGAGTGGATAAAGTTGAAGCCAATTATTATTTTTATACAAGTGAAGGATATGAACATTCACAGTATGTAAATGCGGGAAATTAATATTTAAACAGAAGTTCCTGTCAACGTATATCAGTAAAAAGATATACGTTGACAGTTTGGGAGGTTGTTATGATGAAGTTCAAAAATACGTTAATAATTTTTTTAGGTATTATAGCAATTATTTTTGTAGGCTGCAAAGAAAAAAAGGCAACACATGAATCGGGTGCTCTTGAGGAACCTAAAGTAGAAACATACGAAGAAAATGGGGTTAATTTTACAAGAGAAAGTTATATAGGATATGAGATAACATATCCCAGTTTAGATAAAAAAATAGTTGATAAAACTTTTATTCAATACGGCGACAATCAATATATATGTTATGGGTATGAGAAGCCTGCACACAGTGTTAATGAAACTTATAAAGGAGAGCCGTATCATTTATGGACATATCATAAATTATGGACATTACCTGATGACATAAGCAGGGAAAATTTATCTGATGTTACATATACTGTGTATAACAGAACCGGAACATTTGTAAAAGAATTGCAGACAAGTAAAGTTATCGAAAATGCACAGTTATCGGGAGGGTATAAATTAGACTCAAGTTGTACAGTTACATCAGATTATACGGGAGATTTATATTTGTGTATTGTGTCGGAATATTATGGCTTTGTTGAAAAAATGACAAGCGAAACAAAGGAGTTGTCATTTGACAAAACAATAATAGGCGTAAACGCAAGGTATGCAGATGGAAGTATAGAAAATGCTTATTACAGCATTGAATATTATCCAGAAGGAAATAAAAAAGAACCATATAAAATGTACTATATATACCGTCTTACATTAGAAGAATAAAATGAGTACAAACAGAAGATATACGTTGACAGTTTGGGAGGTTGTTATGATGAAGTTCAAAAATACGTTAATAATTTTTTTAGGTATTATAGCAATTATTTTTGCAGGCTGCAAAGAAAAAAAGGCAACACATGAATCGGGGATTATAGCAGAACCTCAGAAATCAGAAACATATGAAGAGAATGGAATGTCATATAAGAAAGAAAAATATTTGAGTTATGAGATAACATATCCTGTTTTAAATAAAAATATAAAAGATAAGTCATTTGTGCAATATATTGATTATCAGTGTTATTGGTGTGGATATAACAGACCGACAAGTGACCCGAGCGATTCTTATAAAGGTGAACCATACGATTTGCAAATATATCATAAAGAGTGGGAACTTCCGGCAGATATAGAAAAGCAAAATATCAGTGAAATAACATATACAGTGTATAACAAACCGGGAACATTTGTAAATGAATATCAGCAGGCAAAAATTGTAAGACAAGCCCAGTCAAACGGAGGATATAACCCGTCACCATACATTACAATTAGCGGAGACTGTAACGATATAGTATATCTTGCCGTGATTGCAGAGTATTATGGTAGGGCAGATGACAATGAGAATTCATCTATATTATATCAGAATTCATTTAACGATACAATAATAGGGGTTAAGGTAAAGTATAATGATGAAAGTGTAAAAGAAGCATATTATATTTTGGAATTTAACGAAAATATGCCACCAAAAGAGTCGGACAAAATGTTTATATTATACCGCCTTACATTAGAAGAATAAAAACAGTAAACGGAGGGATGCGTATGACAAAAAAATTAACAGCTGTTGTAATGATTATTTGTATTGGAATAACGGCTTTGACGGGGTGTGGTAAAAAAACAGTATCTAAAGCTGTTTTAAAAAATGATATGGAAAAAACAGAGATTAATGATATAGGCGTGTCAAAAGATGATTCGCAGCCGTATTGGGGTACATATGTGCACACATTTGCGGCGGCTGATGGCGGATATTATTATATAGGTAAATGGAATAATGCTTTTTTCCTGTTGTTTTTTGATAAAGATACCAAGGAATGTTATCCGGTGTGTGGGAAAGCGGATTGCACACATGATAATATGGAATGTAATGCCTATGTTGGGTACCAGTATTCAAAGAACAGACAGACAACAACATATTATTTGGACAGTGCGGTTTATTATTACAAAGATAATGTATATCTTCTTGATACGAATGGGTATCTTGTAAGATTTTCAACTGACGGAAGTACAAGGGAAAAAATAGCCGTTGTATATGCGTATGGTGGTGAGAGCGGAACAAATCTCGTGTTCCATGATGACTATGTGTATGTATACAATCTGCTTGGACATTTGGGAAATGAAGAAGAGGCTGTAGAGACAATAAAGCGTTATTCGCTTGATGGTAAAAAAGAAGAGACAGTTCTGGAATATACAGGTACAGGTGCCGCAATAACAAGGGCAAAAAGCTATGGGGAAAGACTCTACTTTCTTATAGAAACAGCGACAATGAGTAAAGACGAAAAAGCAAATAAGGTAATTATGAACAGCAGATACAACAGTCTTTATGCGTATGATTATAAGACCGGAACAGCAGGCAAAGTATTAGAAGGCAGTATAACAGATTATTGTATAGATGAAGTGTCAGGGAATATTTATTATTATGAATATAATGATGGCATGTATTGCTATAACGTAAAATCAAAAGAAAAAAATAAAATTTTTGATGGAAGCGAAGAAACCAGAAAAATGGAACTCTCTTTTGATGGAAAATACGTATATGCAGATAATCGTTTCTGGTCGATTGAAGCCGCAAGAAGTTACCAGACATATGACAGAAAATGTGTCGTATATTCAACAGATGGCAAGCTTATAAATACAATTAGCTGCAAAGGTGAAACATTTGCATTTTTTGGAGATGAGGATTATATGTTTGCGGAGGTTGAATTTGAGGAAAAAAGCTCAAGCGGTTCAAAGAGCGGACTTGCTTATATTAAAAAAGACGATATGGGTAAAGAATGTAAGTGGACAGAACTTAAATAATAAAAATGTCGTGTTATGGGGGTGAAGTATGCAGGAATATAAAAGGATATTAACTAAAAAATTAATTATAACAGTTATATTGTGTATGCTTCTTAATATAGCACTTTTTTTGTACGGCCAGCTTGAAGGACGAAATATTAATGATGTAATATCCGACAGCAGGCAGTATTCCGATTTAATCAGCCGTTTGAAAACGCAGAGAGAAGAATCGGATTTTGAGGGAATGTTTGAAGATGTTACACAGATTATAAAACAGGATAAAGAAGATGGTAAAGAATCATCGGCATCACTTGTAAGACTGAGAAAGAAACTTAAATATTTATCGGGTTTTACAAGTCAGGTAAACGAATGTCTTCAACAGGCAGAACAGATGCGTGGAAAGAAGCTGTTTTCAAATAAAAAAAGTTATTCATATAACAATATCTTAAAGACGGCTGAGGATTATAGCAGGATAGCTGATGTTAAGGTTGTGCTTGTGAATGATATGTGCATTGAAAAGACAATAGAATATAAATATACATATTATTTGCTGGCTGTATGTATGATTGTGATGATATATGAATGCTTTAAGGAACGTGATAACGGCATGTGGCAGATAGTTCACAGTTCAAAAAGCGGACGTATGATACTTGCGTTGAAAAGATTTATATTTGTGTGGATATATGCGTTTGTGCTTACATTCATATATTTTGTATCAACAGTTATTGTATCTGTTTTGTTATACGGAGTATCCGGAATATGGAAAGCACCTGTTCAGTCGATAGAGACGATGAGCGGATTTACAATAAAATGCAATATGGCGGCATATATGTGTCTGCTCTGTTTAATTGCATCGTTTGTACTTGCAATGTTCGGAAGTATAATTTTGGCGTTATTTACTGTTATAAGAAACAGAAATGTTGTACTTATAGGCAGTGTAATATTTGCGGGAGCCGAGTATCTGCTTTATAAAAATATAAGTTTGCAGAGCCGTATAAGTTTTCTGAGAGTGGTTAATATTATTAATTTTTTTGATATTAATACACTTTTGTCGAAATATGCAAATTGGGGATTTAAAACATTTGTTGTCTCATCAAAAGTTTTAATTATAACTGGAATGGCAGTTGTAACAATAATAATGTCTGTGGCGGCACTTATAAAGAGTGTTACATTGAGACCATTCGGAGCACAAAATGTGCTAAAAAAATTGTTTGATAAAGCGGGAGAGTTATATCAGAGAATATTTGCGTTATATCCGCCTGTAATTAAAGAAATGCATAAACTGATATTTACGGGAAAAGGATTTTTTGTAATTGCAATAGGACTTGTTCTTACATTATATATATGCGGTTCGGGGAAAATGGTATTTTCCGAGTCACAAAAGGAATATGATAATATATATATTCAAAAAGGCGGAGAAGATTATTCACAGCTAAAGAGTGAGATTGATGAACTTAACAGCAGGTATGACAGTATTCAGAAACAGCTTAAAGATATGCAGGAGGCATATAAAAACCGGGAAGTTTCGGATGACGAATTTCTTTATGCTGTAAATGCGGCACAGACGTTAAAATATGCAATTCAGAATAAAGAAGAATTAATAAATAAAATAGATTATCTTGCAAATATAGAAAATCAATATAATAAAAAAGGATGGCTTATCTCTGACAGGGGATATGAGCAGTTTTTTGGAAAGTATGGCAGACTTAGGGAATGTGTACTTGTCGGACTTATGGCTGCAATAATATTTATTGTGGTTTCAAGAGGGGCAGAAATACGATATTCAACGGGTATGAATATTATTGAGAATACATCGGCAGAGGGAAGAAAAAAACTTGCTTTAAAGCGGGATTTTGCAGCTATTATTTTTTCTGCGGCGGTTGTACTTATATTAAGTATAGTTGATTTGGGATTTGTAAGCCGAATGTATAATCTGACGTATAAAAATGCTCCGCTTGTGAGTCTTTCATTTATCGGGGATTATCTTGGAAAAGGAATCGGCAGAAATGCTGTCATACAAAAAATTATATTGTCATCAAGTATAGCAGGATTTCTTATTATAAGAATTGTATTGAGAATAATAACTGGATTTGTTGTTACGGCAGCGGCTTTATTGTCGGGAACTTTTGCCGCCAGAAAGAAAAATGCAGCAGTGGTTCCTATTGTAATGGCTGTAGTTGTATTGATTACAGTATTTATTTTTAACGGACTTGCAATATTTTAAATATTGTAATTATTTATGAAGTGTAAACTAAAAATCTTTTTGTCATATATTATAGTATAACCGAATATATGAAAGGAAACTATTGAATATGGCAAGATTTACAAATCAGGCACAACTTCGTTACGGCAATGCCGTTACAAATTCCAATATAGCGGTAGGAGAAATTCTGGAGGTGCTCTCGGCTACAAAAACGGCAGTGAGAAATACCTACGGACAGAGTGATACAGTTACGTATATTGTCAGTATTGTAAATTCGGGAACAACTCCGATTACAGGTATTTCAGTAACTGATAATCTTGGAGAATATACATTTGGAACAACAACACTTGTTCCACTTACGTATATTGACGGAACTGTAAAATATTATGTAAATGGTGTACTACAGCCATCAGCTGTTGTTACAGCCGGACCGCCATTTGTAGTGTCAGGAATAACGGTTCCGGCAGGAGGCAGTGTTACAGTTGCATATGAGGCAGCAGTTAATGAATTTGCACCACTTGATACAACCTCAGTTATAAATAATACAGCAATTGTTGCCGGAACAGGCATAACACCTATTACAGCTGAAGAAGAAATAACTGTAGAAAGTACGCCGGTTCTTACAATTACTAAATCTGTAAGTCCTGTTCCCGTTACGGAAAACGGCACACTGACATACACATTTTTAATACAAAATTCCGGTAATGTGGCAGCAGATGCTTCTACGGGAGTTGTGGTTACAGACGTGTTTGACCCTGTGCTGTCAAATATTTCCGTTACGTTTAATCAGACAGCATGGAGTTCACCTGCCAATTATTCTTATAATGAAACCACGGGAGCGTTTGCAACCAATTCGGGTCAGATAACGGTTCCTGCGGCGACATTTACACGGGACGAAGTAACGGGCGTGTGGAATATAAGTCCGGGAATAAGCACTTTGGTGGTAACAGGTACTATTTAATATATCAAGAATTAGAAAAGTATAGAATGGGCGAGGGCTGTAACGGCAATCGCCTGTTTTTTTTATGTTTATGCTGAAAAGTCTATTGACACAGCCGCAAAAAGGGAGTACACATTTGTTGAGAAAAGACGAAATGAGGAAAAATATATGAAGTACGTAAAGCAGTTTCTTATCATTATAGGAATATCGCTTGCCGGCGAAATATTAAAATATATTCTGCCGCTTCCGATTCCTGCAAGTATTTATGGAATGGCAATTCTTTTCATTGCACTTTTAACAGGTATAATTAAGTTGAAAGATGTACGTGAGACAGGAAAGTTTCTTATTGAAATTATGCCTCTTATGTTCATTCCTGCCGGTGTGGGACTTATGTCATCATGGGGCGTGTTAAAGCCTCTTCTTGTACCAGTCAGTGTTATAACAGTTGTTTCACTTGTTGTAGTTATGGCAGCAGGCGGTCTTGTGTCACAGGCAGTTATCAGAATTACAATAAAGAAAAATGGAGAGAATTATGATGAATGAATTTTTTATTAACTCAGCATTCGCAGGGGTTACAATAAGCCTTGTTTCATATATGCTTGGCATGTATTTGAAGAAAAAGTTTAAACTTGGAATATTTAATCCGCTTCTTATAGCAATTGCAGTTACAATGGTAATATTATTTGCACTTAACGTTGATTATGATACATATAATACGGGAGCAAAATATCTTAGCTGGCTTCTGACACCATCAACAGTGTGCCTTGCAATACCGCTTTATGAGCAGATATCACTTCTTAAAAAGAATTTTGCGGCAGTTGCGGCAGGAATTGTTGCCGGAGTGCTTGCCAGCCTTTTATCAATATTTATTATGGCAAAGCTTTTTGGACTTGGCCATACCGAGTATGTGACACTTCTTCCAAAGTCAATAACAACAGCAATCGGTATGGGTGTCTCTGAAGAACTTGGTGGTTACGTTACAATTACAGTTGCAGTAATAGTTATCACTGGTGTACTTGGAAATATATTTGCAGAACTTATCTGTAAAATATTCAGAATAAATGAACCAATAGCTAAGGGAATTGCAATTGGTTCAGCTTCACATGCAATAGGAACAGCAAAAGCTATGGAAATGGGTGAAATTGAGGGTGCAATGAGCAGTCTTTCAATAGCGGTTGCAGGAATTCTTACAGTATTTGGGGCAACACTTTTCAGTAATTTTATGTAATTGGAGGTTTTTGGCTATGATTATTACAATCGCAAGAGAATGTGGATGCTATGGTGATTTGATTGGAGAAAAGCTGGGAGAAAAACTTGGAATTCCTGTATACGATAAAAAGTCCGTAACACAGATGGCAAAAGAGGCCGGAATTTATAGCAAATATCCAAATTTCTTTTCGGAGAAACAGGCAAATGAGTTTCTTGCTGCAATTATATCGGATGAGTGTGAGACAGTGAAAGATACTCCCCAAAAAGCACTCAGTGCTGTAATAAAAGATGAATCATTTCTTTTAATAGGCAGATGTGGTAATTTTGCATATGGCACAGACCATAATGTTTTAAGAATATTTTTAAGTGGAAACAGACAGATACGCGTTGGAAATATTATGAAAAAACACAATGTGAATGTGCGTGAAGCAGAAAATACGGTTGATTCGACAGATGAGAGAAGAGCAGCATATCATAAGTATTATACAGATGAGACATGGGGATATGCGGGCAATTATGATTTGTGTCTTGATGCATGCAGACTTGGAGTAGACGGAGTTATAGATATAGTGTTACAATATATTAAAAAGACCGGAATGGAGAAAGATTAGCATGAGCTATAAACTTGCGATATTTGATTTGGACGGAACGCTACTCAATACAATAAGAGATCTTGCAGATAGTGTGAATTATGCACTTGAAAAAAATGGTTTTCCCAAAAGAACGCTTGAAGAAGTAACAAAATTCGTAGGTAACGGAATACGGAAACTGGTTGTGCGTGCTGTTCCAAAAGGAACAGATGAGCACATGACAGATGTTGTGTTTGAAGATTTCAAGGAATATTATGGAAAACATTGTGCTGATAAGACAGAAAAATATCCGGGAATTGATTATGTACTGGATTCGCTTCACAAAGAAAGATGCAGGACAGCAGTTATATCAAACAAGGCTGATTATGCAGTAAAAATATTGTGTGATGATTTTTTCCCGGGTAAATTTGATGCTGTATATGGTGAGCGTGAAAGCATGGGAATCAAAAAAAAGCCTGATCCGCAGGCGGTTCTTGCTGTTCTTGACGAATTTAAAACAGACAGAAAAGATGCGGTTTATATCGGTGATTCCGAAGTTGATATTGCAACAGCAAAAAATGCAGGAGTTGATGGAATAATAGTTTCGTGGGGATTCCGTGAAAAGGAAATTCTGATTCAGAACGGAGCGGAATGTATAGTAGATACATCACAGGAACTTGTCGATAAAATACTTGGATGATACAAATATAATTATAATCACGGAGAGTGAAAATATGGATACAAGAACAATTTTGCGAAAAGTAAAAGATGGAAGTCTTTCTATAGAGGAGGCGGAACTTGCGTTTGGAAGACAGCCATATGAAGAGTTAGGATACGCCAAACTTGATGAAAACAGGAAAGTACGCCAGGGATTTCCAGAGGTTATATATTGCAGTAACAAACCTGATGATTATCTTGTATCTATTTATTGTAAAATGTTTGAAGAAAATGGCGAGGTGTTTGGCACAAGAGCTTCAATACATCAGTATGAAATAGTAAAGAAGAAACTTCCACAGGTTCAGTATGATGAGGTTTCCAAAATATTAAAGATAGAAAAAAACGACAAAAAGCTGACTGGAAGAATTGCTGTGTGCAGTGCTGGAACAGCTGATATTCCGGTTGCAGAAGAAGCAGCACAGACAGCAGAATTTTTTGGAACATACGTTGACAGAATCTATGATGTAGGAGTAAGCGGTCTTCACAGACTGTTGTCAAAGATGGAAGCTATACAGAAAGCAAATTGCGTTGTTGCCGTTGCCGGAATGGAAGGAGCTTTGGCAAGCGTTCTTGGTGGTCTTGTAAAAAATCCGGTTATTGCTGTGCCTACGTCGGTCGGTTACGGTGCAAGCATGGGTGGTCTTTCGGCACTTCTTACAATGATTAATTCGTGTGCCAACGGTGTTACAGTTGTAAACATTGATAATGGATTTGGTGCCGGATATGTTGCAACACAGATTAACAGACTTGCGGGAGGAAAATAATTTGGCAAAAAAGAAAACATTATATTGGGAATGTAGTTCAGGAATCAGCGGGGATATGGCAGTTGCATCGCTTCTCGATGCCGGTGCAGACGAAAAAGTCCTGCTTGAAGTATTAAAAACAATTCCTGCACATGGATTTGATATAAAAATAAGCAGGGTAAGCAAGTCAGGTCTTGACTGTTGTGATTTTAATGTTGAGCTTGATAAAGATCATGAAAATCATGACCACGATATGGAGTATCTTTTTGGATATGACCACATACACAGTCATGAGCATATGGAAGAACATGTCTATAATGAAGACCACACACATTTACAAGAAGATACACATCATCATGAGCATAGAAATTTAGCTGATGTTATTGCTATAATAGATAAAACTCATATGACAGAAAATGCAAGAGCACTGGCTGTAAAGATATTTACAATTCTGGCACAGGCTGAAGCAAAAGCACATGGAACAGACATAAATCATGTCCATTTTCATGAGGTCGGGGCAATAGACTCGATTGCTGATATAATTGCGGTGTCAGTATGCCTTGATAATCTGGCAGTTGACGAGGTGTGCATACCATCGATGAATGAGGGCTGTGGAACTGTACGCTGCCAGCACGGAATACTTCCGGTTCCGGTGCCGGCTGTTGCCAATATAATTGCAGAGTATGGAATTGCAGTTAATCAGATGGATATAAAAGGTGAATTTATAACACCGACAGGTGCGGCGGTTGCGGCTGCGGTAAGAACTACAGACAGGCTTCCGGATAAGTATATAATCAAAAAAATCGGTATCGGTGCGGGGAAACGTACATACGAAAGACCAAGCATTTTGAGGGCGATGATTATAGAGACCGACGCAGAATCAGAGTGTGGCAAAGCCAATACCGGCTGTGAAGAGGCTGATTATATATATAAACTTGAGAGCAATATAGACGACTGCACAGGTGAAATATTGGGCTATGTCATGGACCGTCTTTATAATGCCGGTGCGAGGGAAGTTAATTACATGCCTGTTTTTATGAAGAAGAACAGACCAGGATGGCTTATTACGGTTATCTGCAAAGAGGAAAATATTAAAACTCTAGAAAATATAATATTTGCAGAGACAACAACTATAGGAATCCGCAGGCAGAAAATGGAGAGGACAATTTTAAAAAGAGAAATTTCCGAGATTGCCACACCGCTTGGAAATGCGGTTGTTAAGGTATGTGATTCCGGTGATTCAAAAGTATTTTATCCGGAATACGAAAGTGCGGCAGCTATTGCCAAAAAAAATAATGTGCCGCTTAAAGAAGTATATGATATTATAAAGAGAGAAATTAATTCAGGAGGGCAATGTGGTAAAAAAGAAAAAGACTGAGACAAGCTGTGATTTTTGTAATAATCTTGTTTATGATGATGAAATTGAATCATACGTGTGTGACGTAAACATGGACGAGGACGATTATGCAAGATTTTTAAGTTCAAGCAGAACATATTGTCCGTATTATCAGAGCAATGACGAGTACAAGATTGTACGTCATCAGATGTAAACGCAGACACGAAACGGAGAATTATTATGGAAGAGAAAAAATATGCAGTGCTAATTGACGGGGATAACATTTCGTCGAAATATCTGGACAGTATTTTGAATGAAATGACAAAATATGGTATTGCAACATATAAAAGAATATATTGTGATTTTACAAGCCAGCAGTCATCAAAATGGCGGAGACTTGTAAGGGATAGCGGAATTCAGGCAATGCAGCAGTTTGCTAATACTGTCGGCAAGAATGCGACTGATTCGACGCTGATAATTGACGCCATGGATATTCTGTATACAGGAAATGTAGACGGATTCTGTATTGTGTCAAGTGATGGGGATTTTACTAGACTTGCAATAAGGCTGAAAGAGTCGGGAATGGATGTAATCGGAATGGGAGAGAGTAAAACTCCGAGATCATTCCGTGCGGCGTGTACGGTATTTACAGATTTGGAAATACTTTATGAGGCAGAGTCGGAAGACGATGAAATCAGTACAAAAGGCAAGAAGCCTGCAGTTAAGCATAATGTTGTAAAGGTTTCGGAGATTGAAAATGTAATTATTGAAATAATTAACGAAAATAACAACAAAGGCAGGAGAACAGGGCTTGGAGAAATCGGAAGCCGTATACAGAAAAAATATAATGACTTTGATGTCAGACAGTATGGCTACAGTTCCCTTTCTACATTTATAGACGAAATTGACAGCTTTGTGTTGATAAAAGAAAACAATACTGTCCATGTGGCATTAAAAGAAGACAATGATGTCAAAGAAAAAGTAGTTCAGTTTGCAAAAGAGTATGTAAAAAAAGCTGGAAAAAACGGCATAGATTTAGGTGCTCTCGGACAGAAAATACATGGAAAATATCCTAACTTTAAGGTTAAAGAATACGGTTATTCTACACTTCAGAAGTTCATTTCAGGAATAAACATATTCAGGATAGAGTCCGATGAAGATAACAGAAAAGTAATATTTTTAAAGGAAAAGTAATGAATAAAACATTAAAGGAAAGAGGTTAAATATTATGAACAAAATAGCAAGTTTTACAGTTAATCATCTGAATCTGCTTCCGGGGGTATACGTTTCAAGACGTGATTATATCGGAAGTGAAGTTGTGACAACATTTGATTTACGTTTTACAAGACCAAATCTTGAGCCACCTATGGATAATCCTGGAATTCATTCAATAGAACATCTTGTTGCTACATTTTTAAGAAACCACCCTGTATGGAGCGAAAAGACAATATATTTTGGACCTATGGGCTGCCGTACAGGATTTTATGTAATATTTGCAGGGGAGCTTAACTCTGAAGATATTCTTGATGTATTGAGAGAAGCCGCTGATTTCGTGCTTTCTTATGAGGGTGAGATTCCGGGATATTCTCCGAGGGACTGTGGTAATTATCTTGATAATAACCTCAAACTTGCACAGATTTACATGGACAAGTTCAAGAGAGAAGTTCTTGATAATCCGACACTTGACAGACTTACTTATCCGGAATAATCAGTCAGAGAAATAAAATACCGGAAATATGTTTACAAATATTTTACTTCGATTTCAGCCGCCTGTGATAGTTAATTTACAGAGCGGCTGTTATATTTTTAATTGTGTTCGGGTTAATCTTTTAAAACAGGGTGCAGGTGAATATAGGTATCTGTATTTTGGAAAAGCTTAGCGGACACTGATTCAGAAAAATGATGAGAAAACAAAAAATCGGAGGTAAACATGAGAAGGAATAAGAATATTTTGAAAAAGGCTGCTGTTGCAGCAATGGTATCAACACTTGCTGTTACAACAATTCCATTTAGTGTGTTTGGTTATGGTGAAAAGACAGTTAAAGGTTCGGAATCAAAGGCAGCAGATAACACAGTTGAATTTCAAAGCTGGAGAGATAATGAATGGTGGGGAACAGGAAAAGCATCTGCCAATTCAGGAAATATAGCACTTACGCCCGGTGCGACAGAGTCAGATCTTAATTTTGCATGGTATTCAGAACAGAAAGGAATACCGGCAGTTAAAGTATGGAAAGATGGACAGAAGGCTGCAGCTAAGGTTATAACAGGAACAGCGGATTCTATATCGGCAGAAAACTGGCAGGGAAGCAAATATGCAGCTTCTAACAAAGTCTGTATAAAGGATTATTTTGAGGCAGAAAACACATATTATTATCAGTATACAGATGATTATAATGATAATGCTGTATGGTCTGAGGAGTATACATATAAAACATCATCTTCAGACAGTTTTTCTGTAATCCTTACAGGTGATCCACAGATTGGTGCATCAGGCAGCAGCAATGATTATTCAGATAAAGATGACAGTACAGCAAGAGATACATATGGATGGAATAAGACAATGACAGCTGCAATGGTAAAAAGTCCGAATGCGGCATTTCTCTTATCGGCAGGTGACCAGATTAACCAGTCAGGTGCAGCAAAGATTGAAGATTTAAAGACAAGAGAGAGTGAGTATGCAGGATATTTTTATCCATCAGTATTCAGAAGCCTCCCTGTTGCTTCAACAATAGGTAACCATGATACAGCAGGTTCTGATTATACAGCTCATTTTAATAATCCGAATTCATCAGATGAACTGGGAAAAACATCGGCAGGCAGCGATTACTATTTTTCATACGGAGATGTTTTATTTATCTCTTTAAACAGTAATAACAGAAATCAGGAAGAGCACAGAACACTTATGAATAAGGCGGTTGCAAGCAACCCTGATGCGAAGTGGAAAGTTGTGATTTTCCACAGTGATATATATGGTTCAGGTCAGCCTCATGCCGATACAGATGCTGCAACAAACAGAATTGTTCTTGCACCTCTTATGGATGAGTTTGATATTGATATATGTCTTACAGGACATGACCATACATATTCAAGAAGTTACCAGATTCTTGATGGTAATGTGATAGATTATGATATAAGTTCCGGTTCTGTTACAAATCCAGAGGGAACACTTTACGTTACAACAGGTTCAGGCTCAGGTTCTAAGTATTACAACCTGTTGAAATATACACCATATTATATTGCTGAAAGAACTAATGACACATTGCCGGCATTTTCAACAATTGATTTTTCACAGGATTCGCTTGTGCTTAAAAACTATGATTATAATGGAAATCCATATGCAGATACATTTACAATCAAAAAGACATCTGATGCAGCTTCAACAGATGAGGTAATTGCGGACGCAGAGGCAAAACTTGCAGATACAGCAGTTTCATATACGGAAGATTCTTTGAATACATTAAAGACATCTCTTGAGACATTAAAGAGTATGAAGGCTGCATATACAACAGCAGAGGATGCAATGGTAGCAGATATTACAAATAATTATGGAACTGCCAATGACAGAATCAGAGGATATGGTTCTATAAAAAATGCCGAAGATAAAGATGGCAACGCCAACAGATTAAAGCAGGGCGAATCAACACTTCTTGATAAGACAATTTATACACAGATTCAGAATGGCGAACAGGTTGAGGGCTACGAGAGCAAAGTACCTGTAGTGTCTGCGGAAAGTCTTGAAAATGCAAAATCAGCTGTAGTATCAGCTATTGCTTCTCTTTCAGTAAAAACTGTAGAACCGGCTGTAATACCTGATACGGATAATACAAATACATCTGACGGAAATGATTCACCAAATACAGGTGATAATATGGCAAAAGCGTTCGGATGTGCATCAGTTATGATTGTATCACTTGGAACAGCATTGGTAGTATATAGAAAGAAAGAGGAAGAAAATTGCTAAAAAGAATAATAGGCACGGCTTGGAAATATATAGTTGTTGCTGTTATTACTTTTGCAGTAATCCTGTTTTACAAAGGAATAGAGCGTAAACCACTTCTGGCAGATGACAATACTGAATTTGCCAAAGCGGTTGTTACGCAGGTAAACAATGAGAACCTTCAGGCTGGAACTGCAGATGCAGTCGGTGACAGCCAGGAGGTTACTTTGCGTATAACATCAGGAAACTACAGAGGAACAATATCAACAGCGTACAGTCTTAATGGTTATCTTTATGGTGCAGACTGTAAAGTGGGAACAAAGGTTATAGTACAGATAAGTCCGTATAATGACGGAATATCTGTGTCAGTTTATAATTATGACAGGGAGACGCAGATTGCGGTTCTTATGATAGCATTTCTTGCTGTAATATGGCTTGTTGGCGGCAGGAAAGGAATTAATTCGATTATAGCACTTATTTTTACGGTAATAGTTGTTATATGTATGTATATTCCAATGATTTATATAGGAGTTTCGCCATTTATTGCGGCGGTTGTAACAGTAATAGTGACGACAATAACAGCATTTATATTGATTGCTGATTTTGAAAAGAAGTCAATAGCAGCTATGCTGGGAACTCTTTGCGGTGTTGTTGTATCAGGTGTTATCGCACTTATATTTGGCAGGGCATCGCATGTGACAGGATATAACGTAGATGATATTGAAAATCTTATATATGTAGCTCAGAATTCAAAGATTGATATAGGTGGAATGTTATTTTCGGGAATACTAATTTCATCGCTTGGAGCGGTAATGGATGTCGCAATGTCAGTGTCTTCTTCATTGCAGGAAATACAAAAGAACAGTCCTGATATAGACGGAAAAACGATGTTTAAGTCGGGTATCAATATCGGACGTGATATGATTGGCACAATGTCAAATACTCTTATACTGGCATATGTTGGAAGCAGCCTCAATCTTATAATGATAATATATGCTTATTCATATCAGTTCCACCAGATAGCTAATCTTTATTCTATAGCAGTAGAACTTATGCGTGGTATTGCGGGAACTATGGGAATTATACTTACAGTGCCGTTTACTTCTCTTGTGACAACTTTGCTTCTTGTAAAGAAAAGTAATTAAGCTTTGTTTTTACCAAAGGCTCTTAATATTATAAACAATACAAAAGGACTTCGCGGATTAATCTGCGAAGTCCTTTTTGGAAGACAAAAATTTATTTAACTCTGATGAGAATTAAACCTCGAATAATAAATCGCCATATGAAGGGAATGGCCAGAATTCCTTGTCAACAATCATTTCAAGCTTGTCAGCAGGGGCTCTCAATTCATCCATTGCAACCTTAACAACATCTCTGAAATATGTTGCCTGCTCTTTACCTTCAGTAATATCTGAAGCCTTTTCTGTAACTTCTGTAAGCTTTTTCAAAGCAGCCTTCATTTCTTTTAAGTATTTAGTAACTTCATCGAGAAGTTCTTTCTGTGTAGAACTGTCAACACCAGCCTCGCTTACTGCGATAACTGAATTAGCAAGCTCTGTTGTATATGAAACAACAGCTGGGATGATGTGCTTGCTTGCAATATCAATCATAGACTTAGCTTCAATATTGATAGCCTTAGCGTAAGCTTCGTACTTGATTTCGGCTCTTGATCTTAATTCTGACTCTGTAAATACACCAAATGATTCAAAGAGCTTAATAGCTTTAGGTGCTATAAGAGCTGGAACAGCATCAACCATGGATTTGATATTTGGAAGACCTCTTCTTTCGGCTTCTTCAACCCATTCATCAGAATAACCATTTCCGTTAAATACGATTCTGTGATGTTCTGTGAAGAGTTTCTTAATCATATCATGGCAAGCCATGTCAAAGTTGTCAGCCTTTTCAAGTTCATCAGCAATTTCCCTGAAGCTTTCTGCAACGATTGTATTTAATACAACATTTGCAGGAGCGATTGAATCAGAAGAACCAACCATACGGAATTCAAACTTGTTACCTGTGAAAGCGAATGGTGATGTTCTGTTTCTGTCTGTAGCATCTTTATTTAAATCAGGAAGTGTAGAAGCACCAGTCTTTAATTTGCCCTTCTGTATTGAGTTAGTAGCATCACCTTTGTCGATAAGCTGCATAACTACGTCCTCTAACTGCTCGCCAAGGAACATAGAAATGATTGCTGGAGGAGCTTCGTTAGCACCAAGTCTGTGATCGTTACCAACGTCAGAAGCGGATTCACGAAGAAGGTCTGCGTGAGTGTCAACTGCCTTCATTACGGCACCAAGTACAAGAAGGAACTGGATGTTTTCGTGAGGAGTTTTACCCGGGTCTAAGAGATTAATGCCATCATCTGTTGTGATTGACCAGTTGTTGTGCTTACCTGAACCGTTAACACCTGCGAATGGCTTCTCATGGAGAAGACATACAAGATTGTGGCGATAAGCAACTTTCTTTAATACTTCCATTGTAAGCTGGTTGTTATCTGTAGCTGTATTGCACTGTGCATAGATTGGAGCAAGCTCATGCTGTGCAGGAGCAACTTCGTTATGCTGTGTCTTTGCTGAAACACCCATTTTCCAGAGTTCCTTGTTGACATCCTTCATGAATGCACCGATTCTTTCACGGATAGCACCGAAGTAATGGTCATCAAGTTCCTGACCCTTAGGAGGCATAGCACCGAAAAGTGTACGTCCTGAGAAGATTAAGTCTTTTCTCTGTAAGTATTTATCTCTGTCTACAATGAAATATTCCTGTTCAGCACCAACAGAAGGAGTTACTTTCTTTGAAGTTGTATTGCCGAATAATTTTAAAATACGGAGAGACTGTTCGTTGATTGCATCCATTGAACGAAGAAGAGGTGTCTTCTGGTCAAGAGCTTCACCTGTATAAGAACAGAAAGCTGTAGGGATGCAAAGAGTAGCACCTGTTGCATCTTCACGTACAAATGCAGGTGAAGTGCAGTCCCATGCTGTATAACCTCTTGCTTCAAATGTTGCTCTTAATCCGCCTGAAGGGAATGAAGAAGCATCTGGCTCACCTTTAATAAGTTCCTTACCGGAGAACTCCATAAGAACTTTACCATTTTCGTTAGGTGCAGAGATGAAAGAATCATGTTTTTCAGCAGTAGAGCCTGTGAGAGGCTGGAACCAGTGTGTATAATGTGTGGCACCTTTCTCAATAGCCCAATCTTTCATTTCATTAGCAATAACATCTGCATCTGCGAGCTGTAATTCCTTTTCGCCTTTCATTGCAAGTTTAAGATTCTTATAAACGTTTTTTGGCAGACGTTCTTTCATAACTGTGTCATTAAACACGTTTTCGCCGAAAATCTCAGCAACATTAATCTTTTCACTCATGTTTTTGTCTTCCTTCCTTTATATGTATTTATTATTTAGATAGTAGAACTAAAAAAGGCATTCCCATTTATATCAAGAAGTATATAAATTGGAACGCCTTTGTTCTGCTATTAAATTACGACAATCATCTGTCTTTAAATAAAATAACTCAAAAACATTTATTATGCAAGTGTTTTTTTGAAAATTATTTAAAAATTTAATTTTATAGAGTACAAAACCGCCAAATAGCAAGCTGGTACGGAATGAACCGTGTCAGAAATATGCTGTTCTACGGTATAACAGATTCACCGATATAACTGCCATGTATTATGAGACGTTTAGTAAGATTATCTGCACATGTTGAAAGTGTGATAATCTGAGTTGCTTCACTCACATCACCCGTTGTTTCATACATGGTCAGTTCCTTACGCTGCATTGCATATTGTCTCATGGATGCAATATCAGGAAAATTAAACGTAAATGTGTCGCTGACCGGGTCAGTAAGATACACACTGAAAATCTGATACTCTTTAATCTTATCCTGTGTATAAATGTAGAACTTGTCATTACCTTCTGTAGAATAAAAACCGGAATTACGGTATTTATGCAGAGAAGAGAACATAGTTCCGCTGTATAATGTGTGACCATATATTATTACATGGCTTGCTGTAATGCCGCCTTTTATACGATAGTCGATGAAAGGACAGCCGTTTTTATTAATGGAACCGTCAATTGTGGTTTCAAGATACTTTTCATTATCTGTTCCCTGGACAATCGGCAGACGTAAATTCACAGAGGGCACATAAATATACCCCTGGGCGTCAGGATTGATTGCAAGGAGAGCTTCATGATTATATTTGAAAGGAATCTCAACTTCACCCTCAGGCATCTCAACGGTTACCGGAGCATTATCGTCAAGAACCTCTGACTGGACATCTTTATAAATATCAGAACCCTTCTTATACTCGAGCAGTATCTTTATGAGCATACCAGCTGATACACAAAAGACAATTATACATATAATGAGAATTATACGTCGTATTACAGATCCTTTCTTTTTTGATTTTTCCTGCTTGTCAAATGCAATGTCAGCTTCATCTTCTTCGTATTCTGTATCATTAATGATGTAGTCATCATCAGAGTGCTTTGAATCCATTATAATCAGGCCTTTCCGGCTGAACCGAAAAGAGTAATCTTTTCACGTACAGTCTGTTTTATTGCTTCGGTACCAGGAGCTAAAAGTTTTCTAGGGTCAAATCCTTTACCTTCAAGGTCTTTTCCTTCTTCAATGTACTTTCTTGTAGCAGCAGCAAATGCAAGCTGACATTCTGTATTAACATTAATCTTGGCAACACCGAGAGAAATTGCTTTTTTAATCATATCCTCAGGGATACCTGTACCACCGTGAAGAACTAATGGCATATTGCCGACTTTTGCTTTGACAGCTTCAAGAGTTTCAAAGCTTAAACCTTTCCAGTTAGCTGGATATTTGCCGTGGATATTGCCAATTCCGGCTGCAAGCATGTTGACACCGAGGTCAGCAATTGCTTTGCACTCATCAGGATCTGCACACTCTCCGGCACCGATAACACCGTCTTCTTCGCCGCCGATAGCACCAACTTCGGCTTCAAGTGACATGCCAAGAGCCTTAGTAATGGCAACGAGTTCTTTTGTCTTTTCAACATTTTCTGCGATTGGATAATGTGAGCCGTCAAACATTATAGAAGAAAATCCGGCTTTGATACACTTGTAGCATCCTTCGTATGTTCCGTGGTCAAGGTGAAGAGCAACAGGAACCGTTATCTTCATAGAATCTGTAAGAGCTTTAACCATATCGGCAACGACTTTGAAGCCGCCCATATACTTTCCGGCACCTTCAGAAACGCCGAGGATAACAGGTGCATTCATCTCCTGTGCAGTAAGAAGAATAGACTTAGCCCACTCAAGATTGTTAATGTTGAAGTGACCTACTGCATATTTGCCCTCACGGGCCTTGTTCAACATATCTGTAGCATTAACTAACATAAGATATACCTCCCGAATAAAATATTTTAACTATCAACATAAAAATATTATACATTATATTCAGACAAATTAAAAGCTAAATTTTGTTGTTAGAAACATTCATATATTGTATAATGTGAACAGAATTTGTAGCGGTTATATTACAGATTTCGTATGATATATATAGAGGTGGCAGAAAAATCAAAAAAGGAGGCAATTTATATGACAATATTATCTACGCTTGCAGCAAATGCTGCAATGTTTGCATGTGAGATTAACTTTAATGATGCTGAAGCACATGCAGGAACATCGTTTGTACCATTTTTGGGATTTATGGTATTTCTTATAGGTCTGGTATTCTGTTTTATCGGAATAGTTAAGATTAATGATGCAAAAAAGCAGTGGTATCTTTTCTACGATAACCGTGATAAAGATGACAGAAAACAGCCTAAGTATGCAAAAGAGAAAAAAACAGGCATTATATTTGTTGTTATTGGAGTAGTATGTATGATAGCTTCATTTATTATTATGCGTTAAGAGCTGAAATGTGGAAATCAGGCATAAGCCGTCAATGTTTCATGTAATGCAAGTGAATTTTAGGTAAAAAAACACTGCCCGTTTTTGACGGGCAGTGAAAAGAGGGAGGAGAGCTGTTCTCTATAAATTAACAACTCGATTTATGAAAAAATTCTTGTAAACATTTTAATGTTGAGTTATCTGTTCAACTCATTTTTAATTCTCTTTTAGTATATGTTGGAAAAGTGAAGAAAAAATGTTCATAATGTAAATTTAAATTGAATGATATATGAATAAATTATGAACATAAATATTAATTATGGGGAGGAATTATAATGCCTACAACTTACAAATGCCCATCCTGTGGGGCGGCAATGGAATTTGACAGCGATACACAAAAGATGAAGTGTCCGCAGTGTCAGAGGATTATGGATGTCAGTGAATTTGACATGGATGCAGCTGACGGCAATTATGATGAAAATACCGGATTTGCCGGAGAAGGATATGAAAAGGAATCATATGATGGGGAAGCTACAGGTGGAACAATGAATATGAAAACATATCATTGCACAAGCTGTGGAGCTGAACTCCTTGCTGATGAATACACATCGGCAGTGATATGTTCATTCTGCGGTAATCCATCACTTGTGGAGGACAGACTTACAGGAGCATATAAACCAAAGAGAATTATTCCTTTTAAAATTAACCGTGATGCTGCTGTTGATGCGTATAAAAAATGGGTGCACAAAGGACCGCTTACACCGGCAGCATTAAAGAGCCAGTCAACAATAGAAAAAATATCAGGTCTGTATGTACCATTTTGGCTTTATGATTACAAGGCTGAAGACAGAATGATTGCAGATGCCGAAAAAATAAGAACAATAAGGCGTGGAAATACAGAGTATACATATCATGACCATTTTTATGTATACAGGGATGTTGAGGCTGATTTCAAAAAGATTCCGGCAGATGCTTCTGAAAAGATGGAAGATGGAGCCATGGATAAGATGGAGCCATATAATTATGCTGAGTTAAAAGATTTTGAGCCGGCATATCTTTCCGGTTATCTGTCCGAAAGATATAATTTTATGCATCAGCAGATGGAAGAACGCGTTAATAGGAGAGTTGATAAGTACATAACAGAGCTTACAAGAGATACAATTGCCGGGTACAGCAGTGTCAATGTGAGACATAATGATATAAGGAGAAATAATTATAATGCAGAATATGCCCTTCTGCCTGTGTGGGTTCTTAACTGCCGTTATCACGGAAAAGACTTCCAGTTCATGTTAAACGGACAGACAGGGAAAATAGTTGCAGACCGCCCGATAAGCAAAGGTAAGGCATTTGCATGGGGAGTAGGAACATTCGTTGTTTCACTTGCTGTTATGATGTTGGGAGGTATGTTTATATTATGATGAATGTAAGGTTTAACAAAATTAAGAATATTTTTCTGGCAGCACTGGCAGTCCTTATGCTGTTTTTAAATTTTCCACAGGTATTATATGCAAAAGATCCGGATTCATCAAAGATATATGTTACAGATGAAGCAGAAATACTGTCAGATACAAAGGAGTCAAAGCTTCAGAAAAAATGCAAATCAGTGTCAAAAAACTGTAAGACAGATGTTGCAGTGCTTACTATATCAAAAGGACTTGATTATACAGACCTTGATAATTATGTAAGAACTTTTGCAAAAGAAAAAGGATATGCATATGATGCTTCATCATCAGAAGCTGACTACATCGTCTATGTGATAGATATGAAGTCAAGAGCTGTGAGAGTTGTAACATCAGGAATAGCAAAATCTGATATTTCACAGTCTGACCTTCAGAGTATAATCGATAAGACAACATCGACACTTTCAGATGGAAATTATTATAAGGCATGCGTAAAATACACAGATATTACCCAGAATCTGCTTTCAACAAGCAAAACATATAAGCTTTTCTTATATATGCCAATAAAGCTTGGCATTGCGGCAGTAATAGCAATTATTGTTGTTCTTGTAATGATGTTTAATGCAAAGGCTAAGATGACAGTTGACGGAAATACATATGCAAAGAATGGCGTTCATGTATACAGGCGTGAAGACAGATTTATTAATACAACAGTAACAACGAGGACTATAGAGACAAATAATTCATCAGGAGGAAGCTCCGGCGGAGGCGGCGGTAACTCAGGAAGTGCCGGCGGACATTTTTAAATCGGGATTATAAAGAAAAAAGGTCTGTTCCCATCTGTGCAGGCACAGGTGGAAGCAGACCTTTTAATGAATTAAAAGAATGATACAGAATTATAAAGTTTCCGGTTCATCGTAATCAACATCGAAAGTTTCAACAGTTACAGTCTTCATAACCTGTGGCTGTAATGGACGGTCATTCCAGTCTGTATCGCATGTTGCGATTTTATCAAGAACGTCTTCGCCCTCTGTGAGTTTGCCGAATGCTGCATAATCACCATCAAGATGAGGTGCATTTGCATGCATGATAAAGAACTGTGAACCTGCTGAGTCAGGAACCATTGTACGTGCCATAGAAAGAACACCCTTAGTGTGTAAAAGGTCATTCTTGAATCCGTTGTGTGAGAATTCACCTTTGATGCTGTATCCGGGACCACCCATTCCTGTTCCTTCCGGGTCGCCGCCCTGAATCATAAAACCTGGAATGATACGGTGGAATACTACGCCGTCATAAAATCCCTTGTTGATAAGGCTTATAAAATTGTTTACTGTATTAGGTGCGATTTCAGGATAAAGTTCAGCCTTCATAACGTCACCATTTTCCATTGTAATTGTAACTATTGGATTTTGATTTGCCATGATTATGTCCTTTCAAAAAATAAAATTCTTAAATATATTTATACAGTAAATTTATGTGAGTGGTCAAGCAAATCTTTTATATTTATGATATATATAAATAATAAGGCATGAAAACTTGTGAAGAAAGGTTATAAAATTAAAAATGTTAAGAAATATA
>ULPV01050228.1_pt1 | contig 28423 bp, 27 predicted proteins | sample 1953831 | NCBI WGS metagenome assembly ULPV01 (sample SAMEA4835638, study PRJEB28245) | human gut metagenome | biome: gut microbiome; material: fecal sample | place: Denmark | collected 2008 | reverse complement strand
ATTTGTGCCATAAGTGATATATAACATTCAAAAGGTGTATTAGTTCTATCATAACCTGTAACAGTTATGTAAGCACTACCAGCATACATCCAAATATCATCAATCTTTACTATAACATTAAAACCTTGTATAGTAGTAGACATTTCCATATCTTCATTATCACCCTTAGCTGACATTATTTTATAAACACCTTCAAAAGTTATTTGCATATCTATAAGACCCGGTGAACCAACCATTAAATGAACTTCAACATCACGATCAATAAGTTCACCGAATTTAGGATTTACATCAGATAATACAGCTTCAGATGCAATCCTAATATTACTTATAGCGAAAATAGCTTTACCATTTTCTTGACCAATATCACAAGTTTTACTTACCCCTCCCCCTGCTACAGTTATTATGCCTTTTCTAGGCACTCCAGTATTTTTAGCCGCTATAACATCAAAACTTCCGTTATTTGAACCGCTTGCTGGACTAATTGTAATCCAATCAGGTTTTGCCATAACTCAAATATTTAAATTTGTAACAAATTAGAAAGCAACAACGAAACGATCACAAGTAACCATACTTCTAATACGTTCCTTAGCAGCTTCATCGAAATCAACAATATTGAAATCAATCAACATATGGTTATCCGGATACCTAGTCATAAGACAATAATTAATATCATAAACTAAGCTTTCATAAAATGGAGTAACATCTAGTTGAGTATTCTTTTTATTAGAATTAAAATCAATATCAGTAAACAATTCGCATAAGGTATCAGCATGACCGATAAAATCTAAAGTAGTTTGCATATTAAATGTAACTACTTTAGTAGCATCATTAACACGTCTACCTTCAAGCGATACAAACATACAATGTTCAGATTCAGCAACATTAACTGTATTATTGAGGTCTTTCTCAACAACAGATGAATCAGACATTGTACAATATGCGATACCTTTAATCCCTATAGCATTAACTTGTATAGTAGTCCATAGACCATATTCAGTACTATTTCGACCAAAGTCACCTATAACAAGTAATCTTGCGTCTTGATTAACCGCAATAGTTTTAGATAGTCCTCCACCTACAACAGCAACAGAACCTTGCCTAGCATCACCCTCATTAGCTTGAGCAGTGACTTGAATAGATCCATTACCATTGCCCGAATTAGGTGAGGTATTTACCTAATTAGGTTTTGACATATCTTAAATATTTGTTTATACGACAAAAGGTCTAATAGGCACCTTAGCACCTATCAGACCCATAATCAAATCAACAGACGACTTACGAAATAGTCCAAGCGGTATTCGTAGTAATCGTTATCTGTTTAGTTTCTCCCGCAGCAGCGAAAGTCAATGCAGTCGGAGATACAGTCAAAGTAGCATCACCGGCAGATTGAGTTACAGTGTATTTCTGACCATTTACGGTAATATTACCGGTACGAGTGTTAACAGTCGGATTAGCAGCAGCAGTAAACGTAATTTCGAAAGCGTAAACATTATCTGCTCCCGGATCACCTTCAATCTCAGCACCAGAGTTATATTGTTTTTTATTTACGATCAATTTACCGGCAGTCAACCATTTAGAAGCGTTAGAAGCAACAGCAAACGTAATAGCAGCTAAGTTGGAGTTACCAATGAACTTCTTAGCTTCACCACCTTTAACGAAAGCTAACGATTGAGTAGTAACATCCCAAATCGTAGAACCTTCTTGCTGCAAAGTAACGTCTTTAGTCAAATCTTCAACAGTAACGGTAATCAAACCGGAACGTCCGTTACGACCTTTATAAACCGGAGCAGTAACATCTACTTGAGAGTTACCAGTTCCCTCAACAGCACTCAAAGTGATCCAACTCGGTTTAGCTTTCAAAGCATATCCGGCACGCATAACAGGTGCACCAACTCCATCAACTAAACCACCAATTTCAACAGCAGTTGCTCTTTCATTCAAAGCAGAATCTTCAATCATAATGATAAAAATTTAATTATTCGTAAAAAAGTTTGAAGTTCCGCACGCCCCACAAGCTATTCCCCTACTGGGGTCTGCAAAGCGTAGCGGAACATTTAAAAGTTTAAGAAACAGTCCAATTAACATTAGAAGTTACTTTGACAGTTTGTGTACCACCAGCACCTTCAAACATTAGACTAGTTTTATCAAGATTCAAATAAGGATCTTGTTCAAACGTTGCAGTGTAAGTAGCATTTCCAGTAACAGTAACAGTTCTGCTAGCATTCGTATTACCATCACTCCATTTAACAAAGTGATAACCGGCAGACGGTGTAGCCTTTAATGTAGCAGTTGCACCATAATTGTAAGTACCACCTCCACTAACAGTACCACCTGTACCCGCAGTTACAGTTAGTGTATAACTGTTAATTTCCCATACGGCATAGTAAGTAACATTACCAGTAACTTTGGTAGTTGTGCTTACATTAACAGAACCACTAGCTGACGTAGACCATCCCTTAAAAGTATATCCAGTTCTTGTAGCAGTAGGAAGAGTTCTTAAAGCATCATTGTAATGGAATGAACTACTAGACTTGCTAGGAGTACCACCATTACCATTCCAAGTAACCGTATAATTCTTATAAGTTGCAGTCCATCTAGCGTACCAAGTCTTATTAGAAGTAACCTTAGTTGTCGTAGTTAATTGAGTACCACCACTAGCAGCAGCAGTATCGAACCAACCTGCGAACGCATACGTGTAAGTATTATCCGCAGCTCTTGAACAAGTAGGTAACGTTCCAATAGCTTCATTATAATCTTTAGTTATAGATGAAGAAGAAGGAGTACTACCACCATTAGCGTTAAATGTAAAGGTGTACTTATTTGTAGCTCTGGTCACATAAGCATAATAAGTAGCAGCACCTGTTACACTTGGTGTCTCTAAAATTAATGAAGAACCAACCTTAGTTCCACCACCGTTAGCAGCAGTATACCAACCTCGGAAAGTATAAGTGTACTGAGCATCATTTGCAGGCATAGTCAAAGTACAAGAGCCTTTCGACTCATAAGCAACAGATTGACTAGTCCTATTCAAAGACCCGTATGTTGTTTGATAATTTATTGTATAACTCCGTTTAGTTGCAGTCCAATGTGCATATATTGTAGTATTACCTGCACCCATTGTCGTATTAGCAGTAACTTGCGTTCCACCGCTAGCAGCAGTATACCAACCTGCAAATGCATAAGTAAATTCAGCATCCGAATTCTTAGTAGGCGTCGGTAAAGTACCATAAGCACTTCCGTATTGAACGCTCTTAGAAGCAGGACTTACTGCATTACCACCATTAACATTGTAAGTTAAAGTATAACTATTAATAGACCATTGAGCATAATAAGTAACATTGGCAGTTAACTTAGTAGTAGTTGAAATCTTAGAACCACCACTAGATGCTGTGTACCAACCGAGGAACGTATAACCCGTTCTAGAACAAGTCGGAAGAGTACCTAATTTTGAACCATATGTTTTAGTAATAGTTGATGGACTAGGAGTACCACCACCGTTACCATTGAATGTTGCAGTGTAACTTCTAATATTAGCAGTCCACTGAGCATAATAAGTAACGTTTCCTGTTACAGTAGTAGATGCAGATACTTGAGTACCACCCGTTGCAGCTGTAAACCAACCCTTAAACGTATAAGTGTATTGAGCATCAGCAGCTCTTGTCGGAGTAGGTAATGTGCCTAAAGTAGAACCATGAGTCTTAGTAGTTGACGTAGGATCTACAGTTCCACCATTAGGATTCCAAGTTACAGTATATGACTTAAGAACAAATACCGGAGTAATATGAGTATTGGCAGTAATGTTAGAAACTGTCAGAGGATTAGTAGTAGAACCATTAGACCACTTACTAAAATTATAGCCAGTACTTGGAGTAGCTGTCCAAATAGCAGAACCACCGTATTCTACACTAGACTTATTAACGCTCGCTGTACCACCAGTTGAATTAGCAGTAGTAGTTGTGAAAGTCTTAATTGTAAACTTAGCAGTTAAGCTAATATTGGCAGTAACAGCAAATGTATATGAAGCATTGCTAGATACTTTAGTTGTTCCATTGTACCAACCAGCAAAATTATAAGCAGCCTTAGGAGTTGCAACTACAGTGGCATTAGCACCGTGTTCTACAGTTTGACCAGCAGGACTTACAGTACCTTTGTTTGTATCCTCAGAAGTTGCATTAACAGTATAGCTCTTAATCTTATATTTAGCAACAAGAGTTCTATTAGCAGTTAAAGTAACAGCGAAAGAAAGACTTGTAGAAACAAGATTAGAGCCTTCATACCAACCAACAAAATCATACCCAGTAGGAGCGGCTTTAGCAGTCAATGTGACTTGTGTATCACGATAATAAGTTCCTTCTTTAACTCCACCTGTAGCGGATGAACCAATAGAACAATCACCAACATTTGTAATAGTAGTTCCTGAACTATTAGTAGTTAAAGCTGAAATCTTAATAGTAAACTTATCAGCTTCTACTTGAGTACAATTAATAGTTTTCGTAATACCGCTGACTGAAACAGTAACAATAGTTGTTCTACTCGCACCGGTATTCTTACTCGCAGTTAAACCAACCGTTTTATTACCCGTACCACTCTTAGCGGTAGGGGTAAGCCAAGAAGCAATAGCCATCTTAGTACCCCCTCCCTAATTATGAAATCGTCCATTCGACGTTAGAAGTAATATTAACAGTTTGAGTTCCACCAGCACCTTCGAAAATAAGAGAAGTCTTATCTAATTCGAGATATGGATCTTGAGTAAACTTAGCAATGTAAGTCTTATCCGCGTCAATAGTAACACTTAGAGTTACATCGTCAGAAACCTTAACTCCATCTTTCCACCAACCACCAAAGCTATAACCCTCAGCAGCTGTAGCATGAATAGTAGCAACAGTACCATCCTCAAATTCAGCAGTTTCAACTCCCAAATTAGATTCTTTATTGATACCAACACCACCTTGAGCTACACCTTCATCTTCGGTTTTAACTGTAAGTGTATAATGTGTGGGTTCAGGAATAAGATCACATTCAATAGTAACTTTAATGTTTTTCTCAACCACAAAGCTATACTGATTATTACTGTTAAGAGTGATTTTAACACCATCAACAAGCACTTTATTCAAAGTATAACCCGGACTTACATTAACTTTAATCGTACAAGTATCACCATCATCATAAGTACCAGCACCTTCCATTGTAGCACTTCCGTTAGGAATAGCTTCATAGGTAACTTGGAACTTATCAGGGGCATCAACCTCAAAACGAGCTTCAATAGATTTAGAGTCATTCATGACAATATCACGTGAAGTAGTTGAGGGCGCACCCGAATCAGTCCATTCCTTAAAATGATAGCCGCTATCTGCTAATGCTTCTACAGAAACAGTAGTTCCGTCCACAATATTAGAGTAAGTCTTTGTGCCACTATAATAGTCACTCCAACTTCCATTGATCTTTGCACGACATTTACCACCCGTTCCAGCAGTAAGAGTTAGCGTTCGCATGATTACTTGGTCGAATGTAGCAATATGCGTTGCATTCGTTCCGGTTTTGGCAGTGAATGTTGCAGGATTATCTGAAACCTTTGCACCGTTTGTATTCCACTCTCTGAACTTGTAGTTACCAACCGCACGAGCTTCAACTGAATAAATCGAACCTACATTAGTTTTAAACGTATGTTCAGAAGTAGACCAACTAGACCAAGAACCATCACCTATACGATAACGAGTTTCATTAGTTCCATCAGAACCTACCGTAATAGTAACTTCTTCTGGTGGAATCTCTACGAACGTACAAGAGAAATCTACATTCTCAGTAATAACTTTTGAATAAGGATTAGAGTTAGAAATAGTTCCACCAATATTCCATTGTTCAAAAGAATAACCACTATCAGGAACACCTAACACTTCAATTGTTTCACCATTAGTAACACTAATGTTAGAATGCGAAGATGCAGCTTCTGAATATTCACCAGAGCCAATCTTATATTTACATTTACCATTAGAACCAGCAGTAATATTAACAATATGAGTTTCAGGTGGAATGTAAGTTTCCTTAAAATAAGCAGTATAAACTTTGCGATGCAGACCTTCTTCAACAATGATATTGTTTTCATTATTAGGAAGATTAGCACCAGTAGGAGTTACCCACTTTTCAAATTCATAACCGCCGTTAGCTTTACCAGCGATAGTGACAATAGTCTTTTCCGGAGCAGTGACTTCGTGTTTTTCTGCCCATTGAGACCAAGCATCATTAATATCTTTATATCGAACTAAACCATTCGCATCTGCCACGATACTAAACGTGAAATAACGAATAGCTTCTTTAAAGTTTACCGTAATCGTAAGATCTTGCGTAACAACGATGCTATATGTACCATTACTATTATCTACAAGATTACCGCCAGAAGCAGTAACTGTATCAACAGCCCAACCCTCAACAGGATTTGGAACAATCATTGCAGTTTGACCGGATTTATAAGTACCGCCACCGCTAACTGAACCTTTATCAGCAGGATTAGTTATAATAGTTACATTGTACTCCTCAATAACAGGAGTATCAAGCTCGAAGTGTGCAGTATAAGTTTCATCTTTCTCAACAACAAGATCATATTGAAGATTAGTAGAAACAATACGATTTAAACTATCAGTCCAATGAGTAAAATGATACCCTTGAATTGCCGCAGCTGTTATAGAATGCCTTGTACCTTTTGGGAATGTTCCGGCACCAACTACATATCCTGCATTAGCCGGATCAGCATTAACATTAATATAGAATTGTTCAATAGGAGCTTCATCCTTTTCAAATACACCTATCAAATCCATATCTTTCTTAATAGTGAAAGACCAATTAGGACTAATAGACATAATCTCATTAGTATGGAACTCTTTCCAACCTTTAAAGTGATAACCTTGAACAGGTTTAGCATAAAGTTCAACACGACTACCAGCTTCAAATTGAAAACGGAAGCCATCTGAGTTTTCATCAGGAACAATAGCAGAACCACTACATCCAACAATACCACCTTCTTCAGGAGAAGGAACCAAAGTAACTCTATAGTAATCACGTTCGATATGACCAGACTGCATAAAATCTTGAAGATCTTTGATGTAAGTCCAAGCACGAATATATGTATCTTGACAACCGCAAGTATTATTTCTAACACCACGACTAGGATGCACATAATTAGCTTTAAGACCAATGCAAACAAGAGTGTCATCAGTCAAAGACTCACTACCAACAATCAACTCTCTATCAATAGCAATAATATTACCATCAGTAGTTAGATTAATTTCGCAGCCTTTTTCATCATACATATAATAACAACCATCAGTACGATGATAGAAGAATCGAACATTATGCTCACGCTTAGGAAATGTACCAAGAGGAAGAACTTGTTTTAACTTGACAATTTTAATATTACATTCCATAGCATTAAGTTTAAACAAATATAACTACGCAGAACCGTTAAGCACTGCGTAGTTTTCCAAGCAACTTTAGTCAGTTGCAGTATTCAGAGAAATGGCATTATCGCCGGAACCTTTAGCCAAAGTCTTAATGGCTGCAAGTTTATTTACAACAGCGTCGATCACAGCTTCCGTACCAACAACGATTTGGAATTTGCGAGGACTATTGTTATCAGCGGCAATCTCAGGGAATTGATTAAACTCAGCCGTAGAAATAACAAGATAAGCGACTTTACCAAAGCCAACTTTCGGGTCACCAATACCCCAAGCTTTTTGCCACTCATCATGAGGATTCCAACCCATGTTAATCAGAGAATAACGAAGGTCTTCATCACTAAGAGCAACATCAGCCAAGAAACCGGATAACTTCGTATGTTTAACGGTAATAGTACCATTGGCTTTTTGATCGGCAAGAATACCAAATACGTTCATCGTCAATTTAGTAGGCTTTTTAGCAACAACAGTTATCTGAACAGCACTATCAGCTTTCTCGATAGTAATATCAAATAACTCTTTGTTATAAGCAGTAAGACTAAGGTTCTTCTTAATCTTCTCTACCAACCGATCAACGGTATCAGTAGCATGAATCCGAACAGGTATTTGAACAATCTGAGGATTAGGATTAACCGTCAGACCATGACGATACTCCTCAGAAGAACAAATTTCAATAGCACCACAGAACTCAGCATCTGCATTATATACAATACCCTCAGCAGGCTTAAGTGCCGGATTCGTAAGACCTTTAAGAATAATAGTTTCTTTCTGATCTGTCTCCGTATATTTACGAACGTTATAAGTGAAGTTAAAAGGATTAATATCCACTCCACGTTGATTCATAAATCCACCGTCCTTAGTAGGAATTGCAGACATAATTACAAATGGCTCAGGTCTACCAGTAGTAGGCAAAGCAGTACCATAAGCAGTACAAATGCCGAGTTGACCGTTAGATAACTTAGTATCAACAGTAACATTATCGACAAATGTTTTTCCGTAACTTACAATTCTCATAGTAACGTTTTATTTTAAAGAATTACTTTCATTTATAGCAATTTGATAACCTTCATCTTTAAGTTTACCAAGAAGCTTCTGTGTAGCAAGGTTAATAATCTCGGTTTTAAACGGAAGTTCAGTAGCAGTATCAGTTACAATATCAAACCTAGTAGGTTGCCTAAGATATGTAATAGCAACATCAGTAATCACGAATGTATCATCCATATCTACTAAAATCCTATTGCTTTCTATCGTACATATAGGATGAATGTGTCTATTAAGACGATTGTGATACGTTTGAAGCATATCCCTACGCTGAACATCAGAAACTAAATCCATACCAGCAGGTTTGCTCTCTTGTACCTTTGTAACCACTCCGTCAGAAGTGATAACCTCATATAAGCCCGAATAACGCTCGTAGTCGAATTGTACTAGCTTAATAGTATATTTATCTCCAACTACAATTAGCTGTGGCGTATCGAAGTAAAACACTAGTGATTCGGGGTAATACTCGTTATTGTAGCGTTCATAAGTCACATTGTAACCTTTTCGCAGCAATATGGAGAGCATATAGTTGATATATTCAAATAGACCCTCTTTACGATAGATCTTAGCAGGATAATGAAACGTAACGGTATCATTACCAATTTGAATAACGAAATCTTCTATATAACCGGGAATAGTTTTAAATAGTTCACTGATATTAACAACGTAAATCCTAGTAGTAACAGATTCAGTTGCTCGATAACGTTTAAACTTATCATATATAACACTTGCATCATAAGAGACACCATGCAGGTAATTCGCAGGCAAAAAAGCGAAACCTCTATTACCCTCATTTGCTAGAAGGTAAAGAGGACTTCTATATGTAGTCTTTAGCACCTGCAAATCATCGTAATAACGACCAGTCTCTTCAAAGGCTTTAATCTTTTGCGTAAGCAGTACGTCAATAGCTTCATTAAGAGCAATATCAATATACTGCGGACGAATAGATTCTTGCCTATTAGCATTAATCTGCTGAATCTTATCGTTTACAGCAATATGTGCTTCTTTACAACTACTATACATACTGACACTATTTTGTTAGTTTATAACCGAAGCCTTATAAGCAGTGAAAAGTTGTGCTTTATATTCAACATTTTCGGGAGCAGCTAAGAAAGCCATAACACCCTCAATAGAAGAACCAAGAACTACTTCCGGACGCACAGTGTCAAAGTAATTATCACCGTCTTTCGTAATGACTTGAGCGGCGAGTAACTTATAGACTTGCGCCATTGCTTCTACATTCTTGTTATCAAACAGAGAAATAAACGCATCTGCATTCGTTTGAGAAAGTTCAGCCACAGCTGTCTGCAAATCTCCATGCTCCATTTTGATAATCTGTAGAGTATCAGCAGGAGAATTACAGATAAGCATATTTCTAATACGTTTATAAGAAGACTCATCACCTGTGAACAACTGAGCCAACTTAGTAGCAGTATTAACAACAGCTTTAGTCTTAGCATCTTTCATACGCTTAACATCTTCAATACTATGTAAGTAAAACCGAATGTTAGTAGATTTCTCAACATCTTCCGGTTTATTAGCAACAGTAGAAGTAAGCAAAGCAAGACGCCAAAGAATATAATCTTGCGGCTTAATAGGAGTCATGTACATATACAGATTCTCTTCATGAACCGCAGTACCTTCACCAAAGAGCATAGCATCAAAGATAGCTTTCTCCAATTTATTCGGAGCAACCTCAGTATTAATACTGTTCTTTTTAGCCCAATCAAGAATAGCATCACGTTTAACAGGATCGTTAAGAGAAAATTCCCAACCAGTTTCAAGCTCATAACCTTGAGCGGGAACTTCAACAGTTGAGTTTTTAAGATGCTTCAAAACGAGGTCTTGAAAGTTTACGTTGCGGCTATCAGCAGAAGCTCCAATGATCGTAGGAAGTATAGAAGCCATTTCAGCAGTTTTACTAGATAGAGTAAGAACCGCTTTAATGCTTGGACCGAAAATAGTATTAAAAGCACCAATACTTTTCTGATTCACGACTTGAAACATAGTCGGATTCAGCTTTAACGCTAAGGTTATTTTGCGTGAGTATATCATATAGTTTATACTTTAGTAAGTTTATACTTTACAATAATCGTAATGTACGCTTATTCAAAAATCATTTCAGCCCAGAAAGAAGTAGTACCATTAAGCATATTAATACCTTGTGAAGACATAACCTCATAAGTAGCAATATCCTCTCTAGTAGATAACATCTTACTATAAGCACCCCACTCTTTAGGCAGCGGAGTAATACCTTGATAAACACCATACAAATATTCACGACCTTCTTCACAAACCAACTGAATATTTGCTTCACCACTCGTGTTATCAATAGAGTGATCCAAGAACACCATCGTATAAGAGGTAACAGGGAAGCCACCATACATACGACCATTCTTACGATCCATTTCGGCACGAGAACCGGTATCAAACAAATCTACAACCTTAACAGAAACGGTAGCTCCGGAATAGTGCTTATACTGATTAAAGTATGCACCATAAGAAAGGATACCACCACGGCTTTGAATCTCCTCAGAACCTAACTTATCAAAGTAACCATTTCCGATAGCTTCATTCTTAATACACTGTTGGAACATTTTAGAACCACCTTTACCGGTATAAAGAACAATATTTTTGTTACTCAAATCAATATCATTACGAACTTCAAAGATACGAGAAAGAATCATATCAATAAGCTCGATAGTCATGAATGAGTATTCAAAGTAGTTACCGAATGCGATAAGAATATCACGAACACCAGCACCACGAGGAATAGGTTTGTTTGAATGTTTTTCTTGATTATGAATAACACCGTTAATATCACGGTTGTAAGCAGAGAACCACAAATCCTCTTCTAACAAACGTCTACGCATGAACTCAAACTGACGCATTTCATAAGGCATCCAAAGAGTACCTTTAGAACCATCATCATAATCAAGTTCAAACTCGGTTACAATATTAGCAATGTTACCGGTAATAATTTTGGAGAATCTATGGAAACCAAATTGATTAGTCATTTCACTCCAAGATTCAGCAGTAGAACGAGAACCAGTAGATAATTCACCGGCAATCGTAGGAGCACCCATACCCCAATATTTACCTCTCTCAAAATTGCTGAGATCAATAAACTCATCAGGATTACCACCAAGGATAATCATTTCATAGATATATCCACCGGAAGCAGTCTGCTCACCATCGGTCTGCATACGAACCATGTGCTTTCCGTCAGGAGTAATAGCAGAATACTGATAAGGAATCCAGTTATCTTGGAACTCCGCTTTGAAAGACATAAACCCTTTACCGGGGGTTTGAGTAGGCGTAATCAAACGCACAATCGGGGAAGTGACAGTAGGTTTCCCCATAATCTTCCACTTATACTGAGTATCACCAGCATTAATAGGTTTCTTACGAGAGATATTCCCTTGACCTTCTGTAAGAGAAAGAAGAGGGAATTGATTACTGTTCCTACCCCAAAGATAAGTAAGAGACTTATTCAAATCGACAGCACCAAGAACATTAAAGTTCAATAGCATATCGGCATCAGAGTAAACCTCTTTGGAATACTGTTTTTTTCCAATTTCTCTAAGCATAGTTACGATAATTATTTATTTGAATCAATAATACCACCCGGAACAATAGGACGTCTATTAGGATTAACTTTAGTACCGCCACCTTGAGTGGATACCTTAACTTTAGGTTTACCACTAGAAGTAATATTCAAACGACGAACAGCTTCTTGTCGTATAGATGCAGCAGCTAACTGACTAATATCAGCACCTAATAAGTTACGAAGTGCTACCATAGCGAACGTTTCATTATCAGCAAGCATATCAAAAACATCTTTCTGAGCTTGCGTATAAAAATCACCATTAACTTCAACAACAGGAGCTGTTAGATACTTAACAATATCTTTACGAGAAAGAATTTGTTCTTTACCATTAACAGTTCTTTTAACACCTGCTGTTGGAATTGCAAGACCTCCGATAGTACCTTTATTAACGATCTTATCGTATAAAGAATCAGGAACGTTAAGCACTTTAGCTTTACCATTCTCATCATAGGTAATACCGTAGGCTTTATCAAGAGCTTCTTGAGCAGCTTGATATTCGGCTTCTTGCCTAGCATTTGCAGCTTCAATCTCACGTCTCTGAGCATTGGCAAGATAATCAAGACTCTCTTTAGCAGTTTCAGCTAATACTTTATCAGCTTTAGAAAAACGAATGATACGTTCGATTTGAGCATCAGAAGTACCTTTACGTTTTTCAGCGGAACGAATAACAGCTTCTAACTGATCATCTGATTTATCTTCAAGGGTCATTGTAGTCCAATCAACATGATTAGCAAAACCCTCAAGAGAACCATACGTTTGTTTGTAAAGAGCAGCTTGATAAATATCCGGATTAGTACGGAAGAAATTGTTGATAGCTTCACTTTCAGCTTGACGTTTAGCAAGCTCTGCAATATCAGCATCACGTTGAGCAAGACCTTCAACAGTCATTTCGTATTGCTTAGGAGTACCATCAGCATTTACCGGAGTTAACCCCGAAATAGCAGAAATAGCAGAAACATCTATAGTTTCCTCTTGAGTTTCAGCAGCAGCAAACTCATCTAACTGAGATTTAGTGTAAACAATCTCTCCGTCTTTAACGGCATTACCGTCAGCATCAAGATCATACTCAACATCACCGTCATCGGTAGTAAGAACAATCTTAGTAGGAGTTTCAGTTTCAGTTTCAGTTTTTTGAGTAGCAGTTTTAGCAGCTTCTTCTTCAGCTTTACGTTTAGCTTCTTCCTCTTCTGCTTTCTTACGTTCTTCTTCTGCTTTAGCAGCTTCTTCTGTTTCTTTAGCAGCTTTAGCAGCTTGTTCAGCAGCTATCTCTTCCGCAGTTTTAGTAGTATTACTATCAGTAACACCACCGGGAACAATAGGATTTGGCATAGTGTTTTATCTTTTATAAATTAAGTTATAACAGTGACAAATGTAATAATAATATATGTATTAAAAATGGCATTAGAAATATTATTAGAAACAGCATTAGTACCGCCTATCACACGGCTCTCTGAAATTCCAATTAATTTATGCCATTTTAAGGCTCAAATGAAGACCTCTGACGAACCCAAATTTCAATCGATATAGTTGTTCAATTCAACAAAAATAAGAGCCTACATTAAGACTTCTGTGGCTTATTGGCGTTAATACGATTCATGCGCTTTTGTTCCTCAAACTTGGCACGTTCCAGATTAGCTCTATCAATATCTAAGTTTAACTTAGTCATTTTAAGATAATCGTCAAGAGTACCACCATTAGCTTCATTTTCACTAATGTAATCATTACCATTCTTATCTACTTGAAGTTTAGCATCAGTAATAATAATATTAGTAAGATTAGTATCAGCAGCAATAGCTTCCTTAGAATCGCGATCAAGTTGAGCTTGTTCAGCTTCAAATTTACGTTGAGCTTCTGCATTAGCAGCACGAGTTTGTTCAATCTCAGCATCCCACTTCTTCTGAATCTCTTCTTTTTGAAGTTCAAATTGACGTTGAGCTTCGGCAGCTTCTTTAATATATTTGCGTAAAGAAGCAACGTTATGATTACAAACAGCCTCAGCAGCTACATCATAATTTCCATTTTGAGCAGCACCAAAAGCAATCTCTTCAAGCTTACGTACTTGTTCATTGAGTTCAGCAGAGTTACCAACAAAGATACCTAAATTAGAATTAACAAAGTCAGTACCATTTACACGAACTTGAACAATTTCGTTGGTATTAGGATCTACATAAGAACCTTCATAGCCATCAATCCAAGCAATCTTAGCAGCATCAAGATTAGCCATCATATCACGAGAACGGAAGCAATCAAAGATTTTAAGTGACCACACAGACCCCATTAGAGCTTGATTAAGTCCCATTTCAGTGACAGCTTTACCGGCACGAGCTTGAATATCTCCTGCACGCTGATCGTTCATATTAGCAAGTTCATACGCTTCTTGCTTAATAGATTGCTTAATCTGATTAATAGTCGTAAGATAATTAATCATTGTAGTATTAGCAATCTCTTTAATAGCTTGAAGTGATGCTTGTTGCTTAGCTATTTCACTATCATCAAATACAAGAGTACCATCTCGATTAGCTGCATCAAGACGCTCTTCCATAGTCATATCTTTAGTATCAGCTAAGAAACTTTCAGGTATCAATAGCCATGACCGGAATTTACTAATAGTACGTTCCTCAACTAAAGTATAAAGACGATAAAGAGCAAGATAAGGCAATAAGCGATAAGGAATAGGTTTAGGATTATTAAGAAGCATTAAACGACTTAAACCATTATAAGGTAATTTACAATGATTAAGATTATTTACTTCTTCACGTTGAACAATAATGGGTTGAGATTTAGTATATACACCCCAATCTTTATCACCAAAACGATAAGCTTCCCAACATTGAAGAACCCAAGTATATTCAATATCAATATCACCAAGAGTAGTATCTAAGACATAATCTTCATCAACAATCTTTTGCTCAATCTCACCATAAGCATTGGTATAAGTAAGAACACCACGCTTCATAGGAACCTTAAAAACACAATGACGAGCTTTGAGGACCCCGGTAGAGGGCAAGGAGTGGTACGGAGCAGCATTCTGCGCATCAATCGTAGGATTAAATGCAATCTCACGAGAACGAAGCATAACAGGAGTAACTGTATATTCACCCGTACTTTCATGATTATGAATTATATCTTTAATATAAGCAATATCTCTTTTAGAAAGAACTTCTTGATATTCACCAATTATATCATTGATGTTAATATCAAATTCTCGCATCCCATAATCATCATCTTCAACAAAAAGATTACCACTATCAATTCGATAATACTCAAGAGGAGAAATAATTTCAAAGATAATATCATTGTATCTTACATCACGATAAGAATAAACACTTTCAGTACAGAACCAATAATAGAAAGCTTGAATATATTTCTCATTAGCTTTAATAAGGGAATTAAGAAGATTAAGAGTTTTCTGACCACGATCAGCTTCTTCATCAATCCAATCCTTAGCAGCTTGTTTCATAAAGTCTTCAGCAGACGGAAGATCTTTAGAAGGCTCACCGGTTTGAACACCGTTAGCATTCATAATGTTTATAAATTGCTGACGAAGAAGACCATCAAGAGCAATACGAAGATCAGCATTGCGTCTAGTGACAACATCAATATCAGCATTATAAACTTGGTAGTTATTATAGGTGTTAATGAACTCTCCTATATATTTTTCTTTAATAGGAGTAATAAAATCAACATCTCTAATCTTACCGGGCAAATCTTCTTTTCTACCATTAACGGAGTTGTAGGTCGCCATTACATACTTGTAAGTAGATTCATCTACAATCCCATTCGCAGCGTCAAGAAAGGCTTTAATATCTGCTTTATCATTATTAGAATGAGCAGTAGCAATAACCCAATCACACATAGCCTTAGTCCAAACAGCTCCACGCTTAGTAGCTTCCGAAGCAAAGACATCAGGCTTTTCTAAAGAATTAGGAATCTTAGAAGCATCCATTTAACGACGATTTAAACGATTTGCAATACGTCTGTCATTATTCTCTGTATTACCTTCAACAAGACGCTTAGTATTTAAAGAGTCTGCAAGAAAGACATACATAGCAACAATAGCAGCACTAATATGGTCGAAGTTACCCTCAGCAGTAAATCTCTGACACTCTAGAAGCAATCGAACACTACTAATAGACTTAAGTCTACGAATAGGTTTACCATCAGCAGTATATGAAAGAGGTTCATAAATAAACTCCTTTAGCATACGAAGACCATTATATTTCTTATCACCATCACCAATTACAATACCATAATCATTATTGTTAGGATTAGTCAATTTACGAGTATTGGCATTGGTTGGATCAAGCATTAAGTAACGTCTAAGTTTATATTTAATGAAGTTAGAAACAGTCTCACCAGTACCAGCTTCTGGACAACATTCAGCATTATATATAAGACACATACCCATAGTGACTATATCGTTTTGCTCCATTGTGTCCAAACGTCCTATATATTCGCATACAAGCAGTTTTTGATTTGGATATGGAGTAATAGTATTACTACGCATCCATACTTGCGCAGAATAAAGAGAATGTTTATCTGTTACGTCTTTTTGAGCCTTATCTACCTTATACGCATCCACACTTACGAAGTATAAATCTTTAGGCACTTCACCATTCACTAAGAACGGACGATAGTACATTCTAACGCAACCATGAGTATCATCACGAGAACCATGCGGAACTTGATTAACAAACTCATGAAATTTACCTTTACCAAATATATCACGTTTAATACATTCAGCTTTTGGTATAAATTCAGCTTTATTAGAATTACCTAAATCATTAACAACAATCCAACCGTCTTGAAAGAATCTAGTAGCATTATCATTAATTAAATCTGAAACATGTAGATTAAGTTCAGGAGAAGCGAACATATTCTCTGTTGTATTAATGAACGCTTCGGCAGGAGTATTAGCACGTTGTGCTTTATAGATTATATGAGTTTCACTATCATTATTATGAAAATGATTCTCTTTATCTTGTTTATCCCAAGCATAAGCCGTGAATATAATTGAATTACCACGTTCAACATAAGGTTCACAATCCCATACTTGTGGAAAGAAGAAACCACATACTTCATGACGTTTATTAATATCCCAAACGTTTTCCATGCAAAGCATCTTATTCATTTTGGGGTTATAAAAGGCTTTACTAAATGCAGCCCAGTTAGCACCTTTAGTACCACCCGTACCATAAACACGAATAGTACCAACAGATATAGCACCAGATTCTGTATTAGATAAAGTAACGTCAAGAGCTTTTTGGAGATTAGGAAACTTACCTGCTTCCTCAAAGTCAATCTCAATAGCTTTCTTACCTACAGCAGCGGATTCATTTTTACCACAAGCAACGCTATAAAGATTAGACATCCAACCAAAATTTTTAAGACCTTTAGTAGATACACGATAACCTAGAAGTATATCATCAATAGCCTCAGAAATATAACCACGACGCCAAAATGTATGTTCCTCAAAATGGTCAAGACATTTCTTAGCCATAAACGTAGTAGCACCTTTATCTGTAAGATAAGCTAATTGGTCAGCAGCAAGAGTTACCGTAACATTCGGGAATAAGTTAATTGTATTTGCAGCTTGACTACCACGTTTATATGAGAAACCTTTACGACGGGCTTTAGCCTTAGTAAGATGAAACTTATTATTAGCAATAAACTCATCTATTTTGAAGTTCCAATAATCACCATCCCAATAACGAGGAAAACCCATAACAGTCTCAACGTGTTCAGCACCTTCACGTTTAAGTCTTGCACGTTCTTTATCATTAGGTGTACGTTCAATACGACCATAATTAAGATAAGTATAATGCGCACCGGTTATACGTAAAGGTTGAAGTAAACTTTCACGTTCCTCATCAGTAGTATTAGCATCAAAGAACTTAGGAATATCTTTATAATAAAGTTTAGCTTTAATAAAAACACCTTTCTTACGACGAGATGTTTCTCTTTGCCAAAATGATTCATAAGCCGGAGTACTAGGGTCATAATCACAATACGTACCATATTCATCAAAAGTATCAGCAGCTTTAGAAAGTCTTTCTATATTAATAACAATGAAATCAATATTCATAAGAATACCACCAGAGTTACCAATAAGAAAATCATTATCCGGGTCATATAAAGGTTTATTAGTAATATAACTAATACCCTCAGACGCTTTCGGATATTTACTTTTATCTTCACAGATATAATCTATAAAAGGAATATCTCCACGTTTATAGCCCCATTTATTCTCAGGAGCAGCATTGATGCCATCACAACTATTTTTCCAATAAGCATGAATAAACATAAAGTTATCAATAGCATCTTGTGAAAACTCATATTTACTATTCATAGCTTAATCAATCATATCTATTCCACCACCAACACCATTATCTATATTGTTATGCACATCCATTGAAGCAGCAAGCTCTTTACCTCCACGAACAATAGTTTTCTTGAGTTTAGACTTAACGTAATTATCTTCTGCTTCTTTAAGCTCAGCAATAAGTTTAGGTAAGTCTTTACCCATCTTCGTAATCTCACGCATATAACCGAGCATACCACCAATCTCTTCTTTAGTAAAAGAGTCTTTCTTTAGATCATTACGAAGATTCTTATTCATAACAGCCATAAGATCTTTACCAGCTTGAAGAGCATTAACAGTTTCAAAGAACATCTGTCCGACATAATTGATATTATGCTCAACAAGCCAATTGATAGCTTCAATCATATCTTTAGTTGGTCTAAAGTCTGAATTAAGTTGAGCAACTTCAATAGCATAATCAAAAGCCTTTTGATCTTTTAAACCATTGCGATGAATATAACCGTCTTCATCAGCATAACAATCAATAAACTTAAATATTTTATACATAAGCTCTCTATCATTATGCCAATCATTATATATCTTAGCAAGAACAGGAACTTTAAGAATCTGCTCTATATTCAGAATAAGTTTAGAGCCTTCAACCAACCATACGTGCAATGCCATAACTAATAATTTTATCTGTTTTATTACGAGCAATAAAAAAGCCCGTACCAACTTAATGATACGGGCAAATATAAGAATTACTTTTTAAATACAAAATACAATAATAACAAAATAAAATCTTTATAGTAACTATTACTTTACCATATACTATTAGTAACTAAATTAATAGTTTCAGTTCCTACACTTGATACAATAATATCTTCCTCTTGATCATCAGCACTACTATAAACATCACAGTTGACACTTAATGCTTTATTACCGGAACTTTAATTAGGAGTAATAGTTACAAATGATTTTTTCATATTTATTTGATTTTATATTTTAACTATCATGATAAACAGCTTTCCAAATAAAATTAATAAATTGAATTTTTTTATTATTTGTAAGCAAAATAGCAATATTTGGTCTATTATTTAATGCAGAATTAATATCAATAATTTCAGTATTATCGAGAGTAATTCCATCAGCAATATTCAAATCAAATACATTTTTACCTAATTCGCTATAAACATCAACAGTTAATTCTTTTTTAGGAGTATATATTTTATTTCCATTAGCACTTTCTAAAAAGGCAACAACTTTTTCACCTTTATAATGAGAAGGTATTTCTTCACTAACTTTAATTCGTAAAAATGAAGCAGGATTTCCATTAAACCTATCCATTTCTTGAATAGGTGTGGGAAATATAAAGCTTCCCATTTGAGGGCTAGTCATTGATACTCTAATATCTGTACTCATACCAAAACTTATAATAGTTACTAAAGTTCCATTAGAAGAATATGCACCACCTGCAATTTCTATACTTTCAAGATTTGAGGCTTTTTGAGTAATATTTATTGTTTTATTAACCCCTCCCCCAGATACAGTTAAAATAGTAGATCTTTCATTTCCACTATTTTGTTCACAAACAACATCAAAAGAACCATTATTAGTTCCAGAATCATTTGCAACTTCAACAAAATCTTTATTCATATCTTTAGTTTTACTTATTTATCAATAAAAGATTCAAATTGTTTCATAAATAAATTGATTTGAGTAGCATAAGCATCTACAACATATTCAATATCATTCGCATAATATTCATTAGCTTGAACGAATAAACAGTGAACATACTCATGCCAAAACGTTTGAGTTCTTATAGAACTAGGAATATCTTTACTTCTATCTCTAAGGATAATATAGATTAAACCAAGAACATGATCAGAAACACCATATTGGATTCCTTGAGTAGATTGATAAGAAACCTCAGCCATATTATAAGCTCTATAGATAACTGAACCCACCTTAAAACTCTTAGGATAATCAGTATTATATTCCCAATCAAAAGTAGAATCATCCCACCAATGAGTAAATAAGAAACTCAAATGAGCCATTGCAATATCATCAAGATGAGCTTTTTTGCCATTAGGAAACTCAGCATTTAAATTAAGCTCATAAGCAACAATGATAAAGAATGCTCTAACAAGTTCTCTAAGAGATGCAGTTGAATCTAAATCATCATTGATTTGTATGATACGTTTATCAAAATCAATTTCAGTAGTTTTGACATTAGCGTGTTTAGCTATATAATCAAAAGAACCAATCTTAAAACTGACAGATGTTACTTTCTCATTTAAATCAGTAGGAAGAAAAGGATTAAGAAAAACTGTTTTCATATTAGAATCAATAAAGTTATAAATACAACGTTAAGACCAATAGAAACACCACCGATCTTAGCCCACTTAGCAGAACGACACATATACTTCTTAAGATCTTTAATCATATCTTTATTGCTCTTTTCTAGTTCAACAATAGATTGCTTATAAACGTTCGCTTGATTCGTAAGAGTATAAAGAGTATGTTTCAAACCATCAATAAGAGTATCTTGCTTAACAATAATGCTCTTTAAAGATTTACATAAAGCTGCATCATATTCACCTTGTTTAAGAAGAATTGCAATTTTACGATTATCTTCAAGAGTATATGTAATAACAGTATCTTTAGAGACTTTCAATTCTCTGCCGTATATATCGAACGATGCTATCATCAGAAACAACATAAACATCAGAGAAGTTCTTAATATCTGTTTCATATTTAATTATAGTTTTATTTGTATTAGCTTTGAGACTATCTATAAGACGTTCTTGCTTTATAGCGTAATTCTCCAAAGCAGAAATAACCCTACTAAGAGAATCCAAAGTATGATAAGGAATATCAGTTGTCGGTATTCGTTCTTCTTCATTACATTGAATAATATTAGTAAGACATAGAGTCAAAAAAAGGAGTGCTATTAACACTCCCTTAAAATCTATCTTCATAACTCGAACTCTTTAATGTTAGTAAGAGTATAAGTAAAAGAATTACCATATAAATCTTTAGCCTTATTCACAAGTGGCATAAATTTATCTTCAAAATCTCTAACAGATTCAAAGACTTGACAACCGGCAGAATAAAGACCAATAGTACGAACAATTTTCCACTTAGAAGCACGATGTATATTAATACCAGCCATCTCGTAACTAATACGACCAGATAAATCAAGCTTATTATCTCGATTATTGTCACGATAAAGTGGAAGAGGTTTAACTTGAACAAGCGCAGGATAATCACCTTTATGCTTTCCAACTTTAAATGCACCTCTAAATTGACCTTCTTTTAAAATAGCACAACCTTTAGAATTTATAGGTTTAATCAGATTTAAATCAGAAGGATCGGTAGTTATTGAAAACCAATCATAAGTCCATTTACCATTCATCTTAGGATTAGCATCATTAGCTTTGTAGAATACAAGAAGAAGATCATTAAATGTACCTGTATCAACAGTGTTACATCTAATACCCCAAATGTTCAGATTGTAGTTACCTTTATCAAAGATAGCAAAATCATGAACTTTAGCAATCTTACGAAGAACGTCAATATTAGTCTTAGCTATAACGTCATCATAAGTAATTAAAGCATTCGTTAATTCACTCATAGTTTACTTGATATTATAATTAAACAAATTAGTATTTGCTTTACGTTCTTTATTTAATTGAGCAAGTCTATAATCACAAATAGCTTTAACCTCAGCTTTAAGGTATTTAATATCAACAAAAGTAACAACCTCTTCATGTGGCATATCGTCAGGAATTAAAGGATTCTCAATAGTCCTAATATGACAAAGCATATTACCAAGACATTTAAAGCCCCATTGTTCAATCAGATAATCATACATACTTAATTGAAGAGAATAATGAATACCAGTAGAATCCTGTAAATGATTTATAGGAAACAACATAGTCTCATTAGTAACAATGTACTTATCTAAGTCAATAGTACCATCTGCTTTCTTAGCCCAATATCCACCTTCAAATCGAATAGGTGCTTTATTAGTTTTCCAATCAAGAATAAAGAACTCATCACCTTTAACGAATAGAATATCAACAAGACCTGAAATCAAATACTCTGGATGATAAACACCAATCTCAGCATAGATCTCAAATCCCATAGAAGTCATATCCTTAATAAACTCGTAAATTTGAGGATACCTATCAGCAATACCAACAACTCGAAAATAATCGAGATCAAGTCTGCCATAACTATGAGTTCTTATAATATCATCTACTGTATAAATACGACCATCAATAAAACCATTCGCATTTAAATAGTAGTTGTTACATCTTTTCACGCATTGTTCTAGGAAATTATGCTTTTCAGTTCCCTTAGCACAAGCCTTTTCAGTTTCAATCTTCCATTCAGCAAGAATCTGTTTAACAGTCTTACCTCTATATCGAATATATTTACTATAATTTTTATGAGTAGGAGGAACAGGACGACTACCAATATTAGCACAAGCTTCAGCAATAGCTTTCCAATCCTTTTGTTCTACAAACTTACCAATAATAGTAGTAGTAGATATATACTCTCTATCAAGAGCGTCAGTATATTTATGCTTTTCCTCGTCGAAGAAGATCGGCAAGTCTCTGGGTATAATCTGCGTCATAAGCTGCTTTATCAGTAAGTTTAAGGAATAGCTTCTTTCGTAATCGTTCATAGAACGCTTTGTGACGTTCTTTCATATATTCATGTGGTAAAGAAGTCATCTTATTAAAATCAAAACCACATTCAGCATAAATATCGTAAGTTTCAGGATGAATCCAATGTTTACCAAAGGAAGGTATTTCAATCTCTCTATCCACACGTTGCATTGCAGTAAGAATAGACATCCACTGACTATCTGCAATATCATTTAGAAAACGTTCAAAATCTTCTTTATTACGAATAAATGTAAGAAAGTCTCTACACCAAATCTGTTCGGGAGTATAACGTTCAATAAAATGACGACCTTTTTTGGTCTTATAATACATCTTAGTAGGTTCCTTTCTTTTACGATCTACAACTGCAACCATTCTCTCATAAAGTCTCGTGACTTGAAGAGGAAATAACCTAGCGCCTTTAGCCATAACAGAATTGGATTAATAAATCACACCACCAATTTGATTAAGAGAAATAAGATTACATTCCCAAAATTCAACTTTACCATCTTCACCAACAATAAGCTTACTACGATCTTTAAGACCCGGACGATTTTCGACAACTCTAAAGTTATCATCACCACCAAGAACATCAATAAGCTTTTTGTCAAGATTTTTAATCTTATGACTTAGAGGTACACCTTTACCACCATAAGACATATCAAGAACAACTTCACGTCCGAGCATATCCGGTAAAACATTATCAGGAATAGCGATACAATAAGTAGCTTTAGGAACTTCTCTATCAACTTTCATAACATCAGTTACTTCAAGTGGAGACATCTTATATTGATTTGCAATAATAACTCGACCTTCGCTAACCTTAATATTACAAAGAGAACGTGGCGCAACACAAGCTGTTTTAAGATTATTCTTATCAACTCTAATAGCTTCGATTTTAGTTTGAATTGAATCCATAGTTTAAATAATTTACTTTATAAGATAATCAATGTTAATAGGCACAATCTCATAACCTCTACAAAGACCTGCGTCAGTATAAAAGGTAATATTATACAACATTAACGTAGCACTAACTGTAACAGTGTACATAGTAGTAGGTTTAAAAGGAGGACGGTCTTCAAAAGAGCAAATGACAAAAACGGAAAACCTTTATCCAACACGTCCTCAATGTGAAACAAAGTATAAAATGAGAGTAACAGAATTACCATTAGTAAAAGTAGGAGTACCAACAATAGCAGCGATGTCTTCAGTTACAGCAGTAGTCAGTACTCCCGACTTCATTATGAGTAAAAAGCCACTCACAAAGATATGAATAAATTGGATATTACAAGGGATTACTTGAATATCTTTTTCTAAACCTTATATTTTTCTGTTTCAAAGGTAGTATTCAATAGAAATCTCAATAGCACTAGCGTCTTCACCCGGATTTGCAGTCACGCACGCAGTGCCTTGTTCTTCTGAATACCTCTAATCAATACGCAAAAGCATTTTCAGTACTACCACGTTCATACCTTTGTCTATATACACGCACGCACGTGTGCGCTATGCAGAGCTTTGCGATATATATAAGGATATATATAAAGATTATCAAAGGTAATATCAATGACAGTATTACTACTTCAAATTCGTCCGTCCGTAATATGTATTTTAATTATATTCAAATAAACCTCTTATCACCCTCCAATACTCATCTACTCATATCCCCTCTTATTACCCCCTATAGTCCCCCTCTTTTCTCCCCTTTTCTCTCCCTCTCTTTTCCTCCCTCTTCTCCCCTTTACAAAGCACTCTGAAGCTACTTAAAGTAGCTTTAAATATAATAGTATTATCTTTAGTAAGTATATACCCTTCTAAGTTCCTTTAAGTATCTTTAGTAATACTTAGAATAACATTAAGTAAACTTAGAGTATATATAGGAGTTCCACCCTGCTCAATGCAAAGTATAACAAAGCTATGAAAAGCATCTGTAATACTTAGAGTAATAATAGTATCTTGAATAGCTTTGCAACTACCAACTCTTGGAGCTTTGTAACGATCAGCAGACCCCAGTAGGGAAGAAGGACTGGTCACGCGCGGAACATCCGCATCATCACCTGTATTATCAGAGTTAGTATAAGCATCTTCAATGTATTTTGAATAAGCATGAGTAAGATTCATAAGTTTTGCAGTGGTAGAACTATCTTTAATAATACTAGAATAATCGTGAGTAATAGCAAGGCGTTGCTCCCTTCCACACCCATTTCCCTACTGGGGATTACAAAGCTTATCAAAGCTATTGTAAATACCGGTGGTATTAATACTATTACTACTTAGAGTAACTCTGATATTACTTGTAATATTATCTGTAATAGAATCAACGTTACCACATTTCGGCTTACATTTTTGGCAAATTATACACTGAATTTTGATGATGCTTATGCTGATTGTCTTAATGTTACTCTAATTAATCTTAAAGCTAATGCAGATTGTATTGAGTATGCTTTTAGTATTACTCAAATTGCTTTGAATATTAGCAGAGCTTCTTATTCAATTCATATTATAAACTCTAATACTCTGATTTGTACATATAGTGATTTAAGTGCTTATTTTAATTCTTTTGATATTGTAATTACTTAAAGTATTCTGCATAGTGTCGGGGCGTAATCTTCTATCTTTTCTATGATTCTTATTGCACAGGCTTATTCTTATTGCATTTCTATTACAAAATCTAAAGTATTTTCTATTATTATTGCTATTATTAATTCTGAGACTTCTAGTGACACTGTTGCTTGACTTTATACTGACTGTGAGAGTCTATGTATGGGAACCTATTCTATTACAATTTATTGCGGATATTCTCTGGATTTTATTATTGGTTATTTTAAGGCTTTTAGTAATGCGATTTTTAATTTTGATTCTTATGGAGTTTCTATTGGTTTTGGTGGCGATAATTCTAAGACTTTTAGTAACGATGTTTATAGCTTTGAATCTTACGGTGTTTTTGTTGGTTTTAGTTTTGACAATTTTAAGGCTTCTAATAGCTTTGTTGCTTGGCTTTGTATGGATTGTGAAAGGGTGTCTACGGGAACCTCCTTATACGACAGCACCCCCTTGTAATGCTTGGGGGAATACCCCCGTCGATGATTCATGAGGAATGATTTTCCGAATTGGAACTGCAATTTTCCATAGAGATGTTGCAGTTACAATTTCTATTACCTCACGACTATCTCCGCTTGATAGTATGGATTTAATTAAAATAAATATTAATTTTGAACCTCACGATGCTAAGGTGAATCGTATCTATCTTATGAATACAATGATTAATGCTCCTGAAGTTAAGAAGATGAGTGCAATCGTATTGAATGCAATTGTTGTTCTTAAAGACACAGAAGATTATCAAGATCGTTATCTGATTGATTGCAATGATCTGGAAGGTAATACTATTGAACGCTTGTTCATTGGTAAGAAGATCTTTGATAAGATTGATGGTCTTGTTGGTAAGATTATTGATGTAGTCTATAAAGATTGCATAGCTGATGTTACTCAGTATATTGATGATGAGGACATCAATGAAGAAGTGAAGTTTCACACGACTACACACAAGCAAGTAGTTGATGTTGTTAAGACTAATGATATTAACTTGTTAATTGCTTGTGCTAAGCATGGTATTAAGGATATGTATAATGAATTAAAAGAGTTAAACAAATGAGAGTATTAAAGACGTTATTGAAGTGCATCATCATATTGGTGGTGCTCTTCTTATTATCAGCTGTTGAGAGTTTAGCTGATTGGTTTGCATCAGTTATTGATGGTGATGTATTTATTGGTTGTATTATTGGTGCAATCATTGCAGTTGTTGTGTTATCTATTATTAAACCTGATAAATTTGATTAAGCTATGAGTGATTACTATGAAGTTAATGGTGAAGATTCTATCGAGATTAATCCTTTTACTGAGGCATTATTAGATGAATTAGAATCTTAATGTGTTAAGAGTAGTGCTATTAGTGCTACTCTTATTTTTTTTAAGACCCTACAAACTCCGTCTAATCAACACGACTAAACCCCTTATTGTAATTGGCGGTCGTGGTGATCGTCCTAGAAATTCTAATACTTAAAGTTATGGCAGACGAATTAAAGAATCCAGTGAGACGTTCAGTTATCGGTGAAATTATCTCTATTAAAGAGATCAACAAAGACGACTTTAAAGAAGGTAAATTTCGGCATAATTGTCGGATTGTTCGTGTTGATCCTCTGAATGGTGCTCCACTTGTTGATGTTTACATCACTAATGATCAGTATGACAAATACGGTCTTAATGCGATTGTATTCGCAGGTAATGTTGTGAACTTCAGCATTGATGAGAACATCGCAGGCGAGACCGGTTATATTGATCCTGATACCGAGGAATGGACGTATCACGAAAAGACATTCAACAGCTTTGCAGGTGCTGACAATGTTGGTAGCTTAGGTCTTATCGGTGTATTCGGTAAACTTGGTGTTGGTGCAGATATTGTTTCTGGCTTCATCAAGAATATCGAGACAGCTCGTAAGCAACGTGAAGCTGTTGCTAAGCCTAAAGCAGTTGAAGCTGTTGCTACTGAACAAGCAGAAGAAGCTGCGTAAATTCCGTGAGGTAGTGCTGAGTATACTCTCAGTGCTGCCTCTTCTTTTTGTTACTTAATTAATCCGACTAATGATCATGAAATTACACGTTATTTATAAAGGTCAAACTGTTGATATTTCTTATGATTTACTTTACATCAATACTGATGAAGTGAATATAAGATTCTCTAATTCAAATGCACAGAGTTGTAAATTTTTAACACAATATCTTGAAGCTAATCGTCTTGATTACGTTCTTAAAGATAGAGAAGACTATAAGGAAGTTGTTGCACTTCCGGATATATTTGCACTTACTCTAAGTACAAAAGGTACATATCGTTCTCCGGTTGTTAAAGATAATCTCTATGATGCTATTGTTGAACGCAGTAATGACATCGAGTTAGCTCATAATGCTATTAGAGAATTTAATCGTAATGTTAAGGAAATTGATGCTAGACTTGCTGGTATGCGTAATGATTCAAGTAAATCTGAATATGCTCGAAGTATTGATAATATTACTAAAGAAATACTTGAATTTAAACGCTGTAAACAGCTTGAAGCCTTAGCATTAGCAGAAGAACATCTTAATGTTTCACGTGAAACAATACCGACAGTTGAGACGTTGGAAGTGGCTTATGAGGTATCGACGTTGTTCAAGCTTGAGGACTTTGCGAAGCTTCTATATATTTACGGGTATTTGGAAGATCAATCAAAATTGTCTAAGAAATATCAGAAGGTATATGATACATTAGACAAATTAGAGAAGTATATGTACCCGGAATATGTTAAAGAAGTTGAAGCGT
>ULPV01005645.1_pt1 | contig 29917 bp, 28 predicted proteins | sample 1953831 | NCBI WGS metagenome assembly ULPV01 (sample SAMEA4835638, study PRJEB28245) | human gut metagenome | biome: gut microbiome; material: fecal sample | place: Denmark | collected 2008 | reverse complement strand
GCGGGTGCGGGAGCGGCAGCAGGTGCCGGAGCAGCTGCAACAGGCGCTGCTGCGGGAGCGGCGGAAGTCCCCTCCTCTACGGATACATTGTAAGCTGTACCGTTCACGGTAATGGTGTAGTTCTTCATAATATTGAAACCTCCAGATTATTTAACAGAATGTTTTCTCGGCAGCGTATTCTCACGCTTACCGGCCAAAATATCCAGTGCAGCCATTACCTTTGCACGGCTGTCAGCAGGTACGATCACATCGTCAATGGCACCGCTGGCGGCTGCGGTATACGGAGACGCCAGTGTCTCTTTATATTCTTTCACCAGAGAACCACGATTCTCCCCTGCTGCTAAGCGGTCGCTGTACAGGAATGCAACGGCAGCTTCTGCGTCCAGCGGAGAAAGCACAGCAGTATCCCAAGCAAATGTCAAATCCGCATTGGCGCCCTTACCAGCCAGCGCAATATACGCACCGCCAATGCTTTTGCTGGTGATCAATGCGATCTTGGGGCAAGTGGCAGTGGCATAAGCCGTCTCCATACGGGTAGCTGCGGTAAGCATGGCGTTCTCTGCATCTTTTACAAAGCCGTCAGCGTCTGCCACAGTGAGGATGGGCAGATTGTAGGCGTCGCACAACTTTACGAAAGCCTCTGCCTTATAGGCGCAAGCGGGGCAAACCGCAGAACCGTCAAAGGCCACAAAGCCGACGGTGGTGCCGCCAACAGTTGCCAGTGCGGTTACGCAATGGGTGGCATAGCCGCCCTTCAGTTCTACCACGCTGCCGGCATCCGCCACAGCACAGATCACATCCATTGCAGACGCACCGGTGTCCACAGACACAGACGGTGCAGTAAAGTCATACACCGGTGCCGGGGACAGGTTGTTGCCCGGCAGCAGAGCCACCACATCTTTGGCGGCGGTCAGTGCGCCGTCCAGATCGTCTGCCAAAATATCCACCGTGCCCTGCTCGTAGCAGGCATCCGCAGTTACATCACTGGGGGTGGTTACATAGAAATCGGCGTCCTTTACGGCGATCACCACATCGGCCATATTGGCCATCAGGGCACTGGCACCCAAACAACTGCCGGCAATAATGGAAATCTGCGCGCAAACGCCGCTCATCGCCGTAGAAGCCTTCACCAGTTCGCCGTAAGCGGACAGTGCTTCAAAGCCCTCGTCCAGCTTTACGCCGTTGGAATCATAAATACCGATCACCGGACAACCCGTCTTAGTTGCCAGGTCATAGATCTTCTTCAATTTTGCGCATTGGGCCACACTGATCGCACCGCCGTTTACATTTACATTCTGTGCAAATGCGTAAACGGGACTGCCATTCACCGTGCCGAAACCGGCAGCAGCCTCCACATCGCCGGACGCGGATTTGGCGTAGCCGTCGATCTCAGTAAAAGCGCCGTCGTCAAACAGGGCAGTCAGCCGATCCACAGCCAGCTTGTCCTTCTCTGCAAGTTCGCTCACTTGTTGTTCCTCCTGTACACTCATTTGCGCTCCCGCTCATTGCAAAAGCGCAGTTCGGCAAATGCCGACAGTATTCTCTGTCCAAACTTACCTACTGTAATTATACCACCGTTGCCCCGGAATAGCAATAGCATATTCCATACAAAAAGCGCAGAAATTCCGCTGTATTTTCAGCAGATTTGGCAAGGCAGATCACTTCTTTGTATCCTCTGTTTGCAGCGCACCGGAGCGCATGAGTTTTTGCACCTCATTGTCCGTCAGCTCGCGCCACTTCCCTACCGGCAGCATACCCAGCTTTAAGGAGCCTACGGCAATACGCTTTAAGCGGATCACTTCCAGTTCCACTGCCTCGCACATACGGCGGATTTGGCGGTTGCGCCCCTCGTGAAGCACAAATTCCAGCACCGTACGGTTCTCCTCTGCGGTCAGGACGGTCACATCACAAGGGGCGGTCATACGGCCGTCCAGATCAATCCCCTCTCGCAGTTGCAGCAGCGCACTGTCGTCTACCTTGCCGCGAATGGTCACCCGGTATTTTTTACTGTACGCATGACGGGGGTGGGTCAGGGCATTGGCAAACGCACCGTCATTGGTGAGCAGCAGCAAACCCTCTGAGTCTTTGTCTAACCTTCCTACTGGATACAGGCGGGCGTCAATATCCCGCACCAGATCCATCACTGTTTTACGGCCCAATTCGTCGGACACGGTGGTCACATAGCCCCGAGGCTTGTGCAGTAAAATATAGTAATTTCGCTGGGTTTTGCGCACTTTCTTCCCCCGCACGGTTACCAGATCTCTGCGCGGGTCGATCTTGTCGCCGATTTGGGCCACATGGCCATTGACCTTCACCTTACCGGCAGCGATCAGCTCCTCGCTCTTTCGGCGAGAAGCCACGCCGCACTCGGCCAGGTACTTTTGCAGTCGTTCTTCATTCTTCTGTGGCATAAATTTCAATATCCTCCTGTGCCCGCATAGGCACGGTTATTTGATTAATCCAAGCGTAGCCGATCACATCGCCCTTCTTCACCGGCGCATAAACAAAAGGATAGTAATAGAGCCGCACGGTATAAGTGGCGTTCAGCGCCGTTTGGCTGTACCGAAACTCGGCGGTCACATAGGACTCCCTGCCGCCCACTACCGGCACCTGCACATGGCGGTCCAGCTTGTAGGTGGTGTACTGCTTTTTGCAGGCGTCCAGCAGCCTGCGGTGATCCACCCAGTCGTCCGGATCGGATAGGGTTACGCAGATCAGCGTGTTCCCCTTATACTTGACAGCACTCACCAGGCACCGCCCTGCCCGTTCCGTATAGCCGGTTTTTACGCCTACGCAACCATCCAGCGAAGTGAGCAACCGATTGTGATTGTATACCGTTTGCGATTTGCCGTTGATGGTCACTTTGGCTCTAGGCGCGGCGCAGATTTCGGCAAAGGTCTTATTCTGAAGGGCGTGAGCCGTCAGCAGCGCCATGTCGTAAGCGGTGGAATGATGATCGCCCCGATCCAACCCGGAGGGGGTCACAAAGCGGGTGTGGTGCATACCCATTTCCTTGGCCGTACTGTTCATTTTGGCAACGAACGCCTTGGTACTGCCGGAAAGAAAGACGGCTGCCGCATTGGCAGCGTCGTTGCCGCTGACCAACAGCATGCCTACCACCAAATCGTACAAAGTGATCCGATCCCCCACATGCAATCCCAAGGACGAGCCCTCTGTGTCTTTTAGCATAGCGGCTGTTATAGGCACCGTTCGCTGCAAGTCCCCGGCTGCGCAAGCCAGGTAGGCGGTCATAATTTTGGTAGTCGAGGCCATAGGCCGTTCTTCGTAAGCATTTTGTTCATACAGCACCGTGTGTCCGGCAGCGTCCATCACTACGGCGCTTTGGGCGCCGGTGGACGCCAGCGCCGGCATCGGCACCAGCAAAAACAAACATAAGAGAACGGCAAAAATACGCTTTTTTACATACAAAAGAATCACCCACACAAATATATGCGGGTGATCCGTACATCATTATTCGGCCGCGGGGGTTTCCGCCTCGTCTGCTTTGCCGTCCTTGGCTTTCAGCAGCTCGGTGAGTTTGTCTACCAACTCCGGAATCATAGACACAGCACGATCCGCAGAGGAAGTGTAATTGTTGATCTGCATCATACGACACTTGCCCTTTTCGATCACAATAAAGGCCACCGGGGTAATGGTGATGCCACCGCCGCCACCACCGCCGAACAGCTCTTGATTCTGCTGCTTGGTGGGCAGATCCGTACCGCCGCTGGTAAAGCCGTAAGTCACTTTAGATACCGGAATAAGCGTGGTGTCGCCGGTGACCATCGGGTCGCCGATGATGGTAGAAACATCTACCATTTCACGCATTTTTTCCAGCGTGTTTTCCATAATCTTGTTTACCGGAGTTTCTTTCATAACACTTTCTCCTTACTTATCCTTAATAAAATTTTTCAAAAAGACGATACCGGCCCGCAGGAGCATACGCACCAAAAGACCGACGCTGAGACTGCCGATGAGCTGGAACTCGTACTCCGAGCGGGGTGCGATAAAATCCGGCTGTATGTAATCATCGTATTGGTCCACCTTCATGCCGTTTAAGATCATACCCTTAACGGGATAATAGAACGAACAGAGGGTGCCGTACTTCTCAGCTATATCTGCGGCATCTGCGCCGCCGACAATCATTTTAACATATAATGAATAAATATGGAAGCCCCTAAATAAAGTTGTTACCGCAGAAGACGCAGTTTCCACCAAATTGCTGATCAACAGCAAGTAACCGATCACGCCGTCCTTGTCCCAAAGCTGCTGGAAGTAGTTGGGCTTTTTGGGCTTCTCTTCCGCCTTAGCGGGCGCCTTTTCGCTCTCTGCCTTATCCGGCACCGCCTGGGTCGTTTTCTCGTCTTCCGTGGGCGTATTTTCCGGCGTAGGCTCCGTGGTGTCGTTCTTGTTCTCTTTTTTCTCCTTGCCCTTTTTCTTCGCCTGCTCAGCGGATTTTTCCGGGAACAGGATAAAGGAAAGAATCTGGGACAGCACAATGTCTTTCTTAATGAACAGCACTTGTACACTGGTATGCCAGCCGCCGTCATAGATCAAAGTTAAGGTGGCAGACAGAGACATCAGCAGTGCGATGAGCACCACCAGCACACCCACTATAATCAAAAAGATTTTCAAATCCTCACCTCTCCCGTTCAGATCTCTTTTTCATCGTCATTATTGGCACTTTCCAGCGCGTCTGCCGCTGCAGCCAGCGGGTCGTCCTTGCTACTCTCTTTCTCAAACAGGGAGGTTTGGCCGTTATCCTTGGCGATCTGCTCCACTTCCTCTGTGGATGGCAGATCCGGCAAATCATCCAGGGAATTCAGCGAAAAGCAGCGCAAAAACCGATCTGTGGTGCCGTACACCAGCGGGCGCCCGGGCAGGTCCAGTCTCCCCTTCTCCTCGATCAAGCCCTTTTGCACCAAACCGGAGATGGGACCGGAGCAATCCACGCCGCGCACCTGTTCCACAAAGGAGCGTGTCACCGCTTTATTATACGCCACAATAGCCAAAACTTCAAATGCGGCCGGGCTGAGAGGCGTATTTTTTTTGATCTCCAGCAGGGCACGCACGCCGTCCGCATAGGCTTCTCTGGTGCAAATTTGGTACTTGCCGTCTACTCGGATCAGCCGCAGTCCGCTGCCGCTCTCGTCGTATTTGGCCTCCAAATACCCCAGCATTTTGATCACATTTTCAATATCCAGTTCCAGCACATCCGCCAACTTTTCCGGCTCCACCGGATCGCCGGCGGCGAAGAGCATGGCCTCTAACTGGGCAATGGTGTTGTTTTTCTCACTCAACGGTATTTACCTCATTTACGATTTGCACATTCGGGTTATCCATGGTCCCGTCAATGGCGATCTTCTTGGTTTTAGCCAGTTCCAGCACTGCCAGAAAGGTAGCGACCATATCACTGCGGGTTTGCGCATCCTGAAAGAGTGACAGAAAGCGTACTTTCTTGCCGTTCCACAGCTTGCGCAACACCGTCTGTACCTTAGACGCCACATTCACAAACTTGCGCGCCACAATCACCTTGAAGCTGTCCAACGGCGGCGGCAGCTTGCGCTGGGCGCGACCGGCAGCGTTGATATACGCCTGCAAAAGCTCCTCCCCCTCGTGGAATCGCTCGTAGGCATAGTTTACATACCCCTCCTGAGGCGGGCGCACATAGCGATCAAAGCCGTCGGTGTGTGTGCTCAGTTCCTTCGCCATCAACTTGCAATCTCGGTACTCAATCAGTTCACCGGTCAGCTCTTTCTTTAAGGTCTCTGCCTCCTCGTGGCGAGGCAACAGAGATACAGTCTTAATATAGATCAGGCGGGCAGCCATTTCCAGAAATTCCCCGGCGATGTCAAAATCCTCTTCCTGCATCTTTCGTACGTAATCCAAATATTGATTTACAAGCTCAATAATGGGAATGTCGTTAATATTCAGTTTATGCTTAGAGATCAAGTGAAGGAGCAAATCCATTGGACCCTCAAAAATCTCCAGTTTATAACTCGGTTGTTCCATATTACCTCAAAAAGATTAGCGCCGGGATAATGGAAATAAACTTCATCATCGCCGTACTTAAAGTGGAGATCACGCCGTCCAGCGCGCCCACAAACAGTAGAATCATCAGTGCGATCATGATATATTGCTCATAGCGCATATATTTATTGTATGCCTTATAAGGCAGCACAGCCGCCAGCACTTTGGAACCGTCCAGAGGCGGAATGGGGATCAGATTAAAGACTGCCAGAGACACATTGATCCAGGCCGCAAAGTAAAGAAAATACTCTACGGCACCCAAAAAGCCATCGGCACCGGGTGCTTTGCTGTAAATAGCGATATAAATAAAATTGAAGATAAATCCCATCAGCAAATTGGCAGCGGGTCCTGCCAAGGAAACCAGCGCCATCCCGCTTTTGGGGTGCTTAAAGCGATTGGGATTTACCGGTACCGGACGGGCATAGCCAATACCAAAAAGAAAAATCATAATGGTACCAATGGGATTTAAATGCGCCAAAGGATTAAAGGTCAGCCGACCCTCGTCCTTTGCAGTTGTATCCCCCAACTTGTAAGCCACCCACCCGTGTGCCAACTCATGCACAGGCAAACAGCAAAATACCACAAAGCAGCTGGAAAGAATAGAAATCAGCGCCAGCAGGTACTCACCCTGGCGCAAATAAGAAAGAATAGAAAGCATAAGCGCACCCTTATATTATAATGATAAGAATAGCATACCATTATCCCTACGCAATAGTCAAGAAAAATTACGCAACGGTGGCGATTAATATACGATCTTTGCCGTAAATGTCCTGCCTAACCTGCACATTTTCGCAGGTGGCAAACAGGTTTTGCACCGCACTGCCCTGCTCGTCGCCGATCTCCAAAAGCAGCTGCGTGCCGCTGGCCAGTGTAGGCACGATCTTTTCAGCAATCAGGCGGTAAAAGTCCAGCCCGTCCGCGCCGCCGTTCAGTGCCATCATCGGTTCCTTTAGCACCTCCGGCTGCAAGGTAGGCAGCACAGCAGCAGGAATGTACGGCGGGTTGGATACCAGCACCTGCGGCTTGGGCAGCGCAGTCAAATCGCCGCTTATATCTGCCAGTACAGGGCGCACATTGGCAACAGGCATCGCGTTCTTTTGCAGATAAGCAAAGGCGTCTGTCGACTTTTCCACACAGTAGACACTGGCGCCTGGACAGGCCTTGGCAATGCTGATCCCAATGCAGCCGCTGCCGGCACAAAGGTCCCATACAACAGGCGTCGACCCTGCATTTTTGACCTGTTCAATAGCCAACTGCGCCAGTTCTTCCGTCTCCGGCCGGGGGATCAGTACCCCGGGACCCACGGCAAAGGTGCTGTCTAAAAAGTCCCACTCCCCCAGCACATATTGCAACGGTGTGCCGCTTTTCAGTTGCCACAAGCCGTCCGCCAACTTCTTTTGGCTCACCAGGTCGCCCAGGTGGCTGTGGTAGTCCCGGTTGGCGATCTTTGCCAAATGACACACCAGGCACTTGGCCTTGAATTCTTCTTCATCTACGCCGTTGGCGCCTAAAAAATACACACTATAATTATAGGCTTCCTGAACCGTCACTTGATTTCATCATCCTCCGGGTTATCGGTGATTACAGCCTTGAGTGCGGCGATGCCCACCTCCATCATAGAGTCGTCCGGCTCCCGAGTGGTCAGTCGCTGCATCCAAAGACCCGGTGCGCTGACAATCTTGACGAACAAATTATCGTGCTTACCGGCATAGCGGATAAATTCATAGCCAAGGCCCATTAAAATCGGCAAAAACACCAATTTCAGCAGCATCCAAAGTACCCGCTGGGTAGCAATCACCGGAAAACACTTGGCTAAAATAGAATAAAAAATCACGCTGAAAATCAGCATTACAAAAATAAACGAGGTGCCGCACCGAGGGTGAAAGCGAGTCATTTTCTTCACATTCTCCACCGTCAGCTCCAAACCGGACTCGTAACAGGCAATGCTTTTGTGCTCTGCGCCGTGGTACATAAAAGTGCGGCGAATGTCTTTCATTCGGCTGACAAGTGCAATATACACAACAAAAATGATAATTTTCGTTACGCCCTCAATGGTACCTTGGGCCGGGGTAAGCGTGCCGTCAAAGTGTTTGTTTAGCACATTAAACAGCAATACCGGCAGATAGAAGAAGATCAAAAATGCCAGCGCAAAGCCCAGCACGGACGCTACACCGGTGAGCACTTTCATCAGTTTGTCGCCCAACTTGTCCGTCATCCAGCGCTCAAACTTGCTCATTTCTTCCTCCTCCACTTCCTCCATACCGGAGACCTCAGCGGAGTACATCAGGGTCTTGTATCCGATCACCATAGATTCAAAAAAGTTCACGGCGCCGCGAATCAGCGGCCAGCCCAGAAACTTATATTTCTCTCGCAGACGGTGGAATTCGTGGTATTCGGTTAATATATCGCCGTCCGGCTTGCGCACGGCAGTAGCCATACCTTTGGGGCCTTGCATCATAATGCCCTCAATCAGTGCCTGACCGCCTACCGATGTTTTATGCGTTTTTTTCTCCTGCATTGGCGTTGTTTCCTCTCAATTCCATACTTTGATCCACTTCTCTGGTCTCTGCCGTTTGGGGCTGCTGAGCCAGGTCCTTTTTACTGGGGGCACTGTTGATGGGCAGGTAAATGGTCACCAGCGTGCCGGTGCCCTCCTCACTGTCGATCTCCAGGGTGCCGCCGTGCAGCTCCACCAGTTCATTGGTGACCGCCAGTCCGATCCCGGAGCCACGCACGGACATATTTGCCTTATAGAATTTCTCTTTCACATGGGGCAGATTTTCCTTGGAAATGCCGCACCCCTGATCCGCAACGGCGATTTTAACATAATCCTGACCGCCTTTTTTGGCAAATTCCGCCTTTACAAATATCTTGGCAGGCGCTCTGGAATACTTTAAAGCGTTATCCAAAATGTTCATGAACACTTGCTTTAACCGGTTGGCGTCTGCATTGGCTGGAGCCGGCAGATCGGGAATGCTGTATTTTAACTCAATCCCTTCGCGCATGGCGCGCTCACGGAAGGTAAAAACGGTTTCGTCCAACTCGGCAAAGATATCCGTAGGCGCCAGGCGCAGCTTCATGCGCCCGCTTTGCAGACGGCTAAAGTCCAGCAGCTCCTCTACAAATCCCTCCAGTCGCCCGGCCTCGTGGACGATCACTTGCAGACCCTTGCGGGTGATCTCGTCCTCATTATCATTCTCTGCAAACGCCAGCGTTTCGCCCCAGCCTTTAATGGAAGTCAGCGGCGTGCGCAGCTCGTGAGAAATGGTGGAGATAAAGTCATTTTTCATTTTATCCGTAGCGGAAATATCCTCAGCCATTTGGTTGATGGAGTCCGCCAGATCGCCGATTTCATCATTATATTTCTTCTCAATACGAACGGAGTAGTCCCCTTGTGAGATCTTCTTAGTGGTTTGGTTGATCTCCTGCACCGGAATAATAATGGAACGGATAAAGAACAGGTTGGAGTACAAAATCACCGCAAAGATCAGCACCAACGCCAAAAAAATCAGTAGCACAATGGTACTGATCTGACGGTCGATCATCTCCAAAGAACTGATGACCCGCACGGCGCCCATCGGCTCACCGTCGCCGCTGTAAATAATGCGTGTGACTGCCATGCATTTTTCGCCGTTATCGGTAATGTGCCCTACATATCGTGCACGCCCTGTATCACCGGCCAGGGCCTCCTCATAGTCCGGCATACGCACCTTTTCTACCGCAAAACCGCTGGAGGAGGTCACTACGCCGCCGGCATTGTTAATGATCCAAATGGTGGTCTTGTCCCGGTAGCTGAAGCTGTCAATAAAATCCGCAGCCGACGCCTCTAAGGAACTGCCGCCGTCCAGTCGGCCGGAAAAGTAATTGGTGGCCGTGGTGGACGCACCGGAATTTAAGATACTCTCAACTGCATTATAATAGTATGCGCGAATGGTAAAAGCGGAAACCACAAAAACGATCACAAAGAAAAGGGCGATCACGCCTAAAATATTGATCACCCACCGCTTTGTGATACCCTGCACCCGCAGTTCTTTCAGTCTCCCGGCTGTATGTAATTTTTTCAGCCATTTCTCTTCCATTGCGCCGTTTATCCTCGTTACTTAGTTATTTTTGGTGACCCACTTGTAACCCAGGCCCCAAATGGTGGTCAGGTATACCGGATTGGATGGATCATCCTCCACTTTCATGCGCAGACGGCGAATGTTCACGTCCACAATCTTGTCATCACCAAAGTAGTTGTTGCCCCATACGGTCTTAAGAATATCCGTGCGGGTCAGCGCAGCGTTGGGGTTCTTAAAGAAATATTCAATGATTTGGAACTCTACCTGGGTCAGCTCAATGTTGGAGCCGTTCTTAGACAGGGTGCGATTGCGTAGGTTCAGCTCAAACTCGTCCAGCACAACCGTGTCCCCGGTGGTGTCGTTCTTGCGAAAGCCCCGGGTCATCTCCACCCGGCGATAAACCGCATCTACCCGCGCCATCAGCTCACTGGGAGAAAAGGGCTTGGTCACATAATCATCGGCGCCGAACATCAGCCCGGTGATCTTGTCCATCTCCTGTGTCTTGGCACTGAGCATAATGATGCCCAAGTCTGAGGATTTGGCGCGTAACTGCTTGCACACAGCCAAACCGTCCACCTCCGGCATCATAATGTCCAGGATCGCCACATCAAAGCCGCTTTCATCCTTTGCAAACTTTTCCAGCGCCACTGCGCCGTTCTCCGCCTGTTCCACGGTATAACCGCTGCGCGTCAAGTTGATGACAATAAATTCGCGAATGGACTCCTCGTCCTCTGCAACCAGTACTTTCTTCATACATCCTCCTGTTAAAAGGTAATGATCCAGTCTTTCAGTGTGTCTGCGGTTACGGCAAAATCCGCAGAATTGCCGCACTTTGCCAAATATACATAACCGCCCTCTCGCAAGAGTTCGGTATAATCCTTATAGTTGCCCGGGTTGGCGTCATACTGTGTTTGAAGCACCGGCAACACTTCAAAGGCAGTCTTTTTGTCCGTCTTAGACTTCACCGTCAATCTGTGGCTCTTGTCAGCATAGCTGACAGTTACGGACTTAAATTGCTTATCCGGCAGCACCATTTGATAGCCATCCTCCTGTACTGCCAGGGAGTACCCGGTGTGAACCAGCACGGAGCTTTTGTATTTGCACCAGTCTACGCCGCGCACCTGCGTCGGCAGACCTTTCAATTTGGCGTCCGTAGGAATTTCCAGCAAACCGTCGCCATTCATATCCACACAAGGCACCATCACATCCCGGCCGGTGTCCGCCGTCAGGCCTGTGTTGTAGCTGTAAAAGGGAGAAACGATGGAGTCATAATAATCGCTCCAACAGATCAGCTCTGTAAGCATAGACGCCCCATCTGATTTTACCGCGTCCGCATACACCGCCGGTTTACCGTCTGCCTTACCCACCTGTAGCTTGCGGTAGGCGCTCACATGCCCGTCCACGCGCGTCTCGCCCAGCAGGGTCTGCTTGTCTCCTTTATAGGAGTACAGCGCCGCACTGGCGGAAAGGGACTTCATTTGATCCGCCGAGAAGAACAGCACCTCCTGCACGCCGTCATTGTTCAGATCCGCAGGAATATAAGCACTGTACTGCATCGGCTCGGCTAAAGCCGTCAATTTCGACTCCTGACCGGAACCGGTCATTTTGTACACAGACATCAGGTGGCTGGTAGAGTAGCTGATCATATTCCAAGAAATCAGAAATTCCGTTTTGCCGTCGCCGTTCACATCACAGAAATCCACGCTGTACACATCCGTGCCTTCGCCTTGAATATTGGCAATTACCTGCCAATTCTCCCCGCTTTGCTCCAACACGGCCATATCAATCTTGCCAAGGGCGTCATTGGGCTCATAAAAAGCCAATGCCTCCTTTTGACCGTCATTGTCGAAGTCATAGAAAATATAAGAAGTGGTATATTTACCTGCCGCGGGGATCTTTACAGAATAGCCGCCTTTACAATAGGCGTCCATAGCACTTTGGACGCTGGCGTCCGCCCCGGCAGGCGCCACAGGCGAAATAAGATCATCTATGGAAGACGCCAAATGAAATCCGCCGCAACCGGAAAACAGCAGGGCAATGCACAACATCGGAATTAAAATTTTAATCGCTTTCACCGCGCTGCCCTCCCGGCTTCTGATTTACTGGACGATATGCGCCGCCGCATATCTTACCGAACTATTATAACAGAACTTGGTTACAAAATAAATACCAAAATATCAAAAAAATGACAAAACCGTGACACGAAAGCAACGAACCGCCTGCGCGGTTTATGATCCGACTTTTTATGCCTGATCTAACGATCTTTGCGTTTCCTTCATTCCAAATCCACCGCCTTATCCTTGAATAATTGACACAGGATCAGAAAATGTTCTTTTCGTCATCATTAAGCAGATGAAATATCACAATTTGCAATATTCTTATGGGACTTTTTGTCGAATCTATTGACAACTATTCACATTTTTACTACTATGTATGATGAGATTTTGTTTTATATAAATTCAAAAGAAAGGATCGGGAAGAGATGGAATTGATCAAAACAAAAGAACTGTACGAAAATGACGCATTTGTTATTATTGAGGCGGAATTTGAGGACAGCGAAACCAAAAAGCGAATACAGGAAATTGCGCTGGGACTTAAAAACAATCTAGGCGATATTACAAAAATTCGTACCATTCACCGTAAGCAAATTTAATCGAAAAGGACCCGGCGACAATCAAATGCTGTCACCGGGTCCTTTTTCTTATTTCTGTTTGCACCGCGTTATTTTCACTTTCAATCCGCAGCGTTATGCGGCAAGGAACGGCAAGCTTTTTCCAGCGGCGGGAAGTCCACAGGCGTGCCGGTAAAGGCGCGATCTGTAATTTCCTTTTCCACATAAAATACGCCGTCGTATTCCGCAACAATCACAAATTCCGTTCCACAGATCGGTGCGTGATCATAGGCATAATACAGTGTGTACCACCCACTGTTGGTATTTTTCTGAAAAGTCTTTGCCGCCGGGTCTTCTTCCTTTTTGGCGATGGGATTCTCATAATCTATATTGGAGCGTTCCTCCTTCGCCTCTTGTGCGCGATATTTTTCCTCCTTCAACGCGGCGCAGTAAGCCACAACCTCCGGGTCATGGATGAATTGCCCTCTACTTTCTCCGCCACTTGGGCTTACCAGAACGGAAGTGATCTGATTTCGGCTCATTTGATCCACGCGCCGAGCGGAAAGCCGCGTGTACAAAATGTGATCCCGAAAGGCGGTACTGTACAAATAGTCGCCGTTTGGATCATTCTGCAGCGTATAATAGGCACGGGAAAGCACCGGCCGCGGCTTGTAGCTGACCCGATGGTCGGTTATAAAATTGCAGTATTCACCGGTGAGACCGTCCATACGATAGTAGGTGCTGCCGTTGTATTCCACCCAGGTCACCGAGCCGCCTTGCCGGTGCTCCTTCACCTGATACCCAACAGCGTAGCACCAAATTGCCACACCTGCAACACACACGGCCATCACAGCCATAAATACGATAAGCGATAATTTTCCGATTTTGATTCTGGTTTTCATAGGCCCCTCCCATATCATCGGGATCTACAATTCAATATTTATCTCTATTTTCCTGTATCTTTTCAACATTGTGATACAGTTTGTGAATTTATTCCAATAAATTGTGTAAAATGTATTGACAATCTCGCTAAATATGTGTAAGATATACACAGAATGATTGCTTGAGCAGCCATTCGACACCTAAAAAGGGAAATGAAAAGGAAAGAGCGGCGTACCGTGCGCGTTTATTCTCTTAGAACGCGCGCTCCGTACACCCGACCCACACTGTAACGGTGCGGGGAAGAGCAGGTCGTAAGGCCTGCTCTTTACTTTATATGTAAAAGAGAGCAACCGGTCATTCTGTGTTGCGTGTGCCGTCGTCTGCCCTATCCTGTTCTACTTTATCCATTTGCTTTCGCACACGCTTATACTGGACCGTAAATGCGATCATTAGCAGCATAAAAGTCAGAATAAAGAACGCCGATAATGCGATGCCCAAATCCCAAACTTGGTGCGTGCGTATGTATGCAATGACTGTACATATTAGTGCAGCTGCTGTTGGTATGATAAATACAGATGACCAAAAGCAAGATAATTGGACAAAGCTATCCCAAAGCGCTTTACGCGGGGTCTTGTTATCAACATGGCATGTTTCTGATTTCCAGACTGTATAGGCGAATTTGTCCGACCGAATTTGTTCGCTGTATATTTCCAAATCGTCCGCTTGTGCTGATTTCAATTCAACATCAAAATCAGCAACAAAACAGCCGTTCGCAAAATTATAAAAGGAAGCAAAATATCCTTTATCTTCATGATCTTGACTTTCAAAAAAAGCCAGCACAAATGACATTAAGGCCAGAAAGAAGATATTTTGTTTTTTACAGAAACCGGCTTGGCGAAACACCAAGGCGCTTGAACCGTCCGGCACACGCAAGGTCGTTCTTTTCTTTATGGTTATTTCTTTTGAGCAGCCACTGTCTACTGCATATTCATATTCTCGATTTTTATCTGCGTGTAAAACAATTTGCATAAGGTCACCATATCTGTTTTGCGCTCTTGGGACACACTCTTAATAGAACAGGGGCGGTTCCCTGTTTTACTGGTTTTAATTCGGTTTGCTTTTACGATACAAGGAACCGTCCTCTGTTCTACTTAATACCATTAATTTTGCAATGCGCTTATTTTCTCTATTTTGACTTGTAACGATATAGCAGATAATAATTCCGAGTCCAAATCATTGACTGAAAGAATACAGCCGTGCATGCCACTACAAATCACCACTGACTTGATATCATCTAACACAATGAATCCGCAAACAATCTCTCTAGCGAACAATATACTTACTTGTTCAAGTTGAAATTCATCAATTATTTTAGTGAATTTTCCTTGAGTTTCCTTAATAAAATCAAGGCTAAAATTCACATCACTGCTATTCTGAAACGGGTAACTGTTTTCGATGGATGCTAAAAAATCATAACATACATACACATTGCTTATACGAGATAGGTATTTAATGAATTCTTTGAATGAATTTTCCGCATTATAATATTCATTTTTATCAATTTTACCATCAAGATATTCCTGAAAGAAGATTTCTCTATAGTCTTCTTCGCTTTGATATTTTTCTGTATCAAAAAAATAACGAACTAACTTTGTATTATAAATATTCTTAATTTCATTAAATTCTATTGGATTCTGAATATTAAGATATTCTGAAGAATATATATATTCCTCGATATCATTCAAATTGACATCCTCATTACTAACCTTATTCCAAAATTTATTAATCTGCCAAGACACTACCATCAGCTCCTAACGAGGCTATTCTGTTGCGTAACAAGGAACCGTCCCCTGTTCTATAAATCACCTAATAATTCAACATGTTCGGCATTTATATACCAACAACTACAACAACTATCGATTAAATAATTATATTGGAATTCTTCAAAAATCTTTTTATGCTTTTTTTCTATTAATTGAAATTCTTTGCTTTTGGCAACATCGTTTTCTATTATGTCTTCAATGGGAAAGAATTTAACGGTATCATCAAAAGTATTTGATTTACTTTGAATAAACATATATTTTGATACACCAGTAAATCTTAATACTACATTATTGTTTTCGGTGTTTAAAACGAAATTTGCGACACCATTTATAGCATCATAATTGCATTTTGTTATTTCTGTAAAATATAGAGAACCAAAATCAATATTTTTCAAAATGTTACCTCACTTCTAGAACAAGGGACGGTTCCCTGTTTTACAACTTGTTCCATGCATCAATAACCGCTGTGGCATCGGCAACGAAATTCTCCTTAGAATACTGAATTTTATAATTCTTGCCTTGCTGGATCTGACAAGTCGCGTAAATATATGTATCATTCTTGCTTTGCAGCGCTAAATGATACACCATTACATTGTCATCCTCACCCTCCGGCTGACCGTAATATAACATATACGCACCGATTTTCTCTTGATTACTTAATGTAAAGTCATCATCTGAGCGATCACAAATTTTATTCTGCACAAACCCCACATTACTGTTTGCATAATAGCAATAAAACGAAATGCTACTATCTTTCATGTTATCCGGTGTGTATTCAACAAAAACATTTCCTAACCGACCAAAACAATTTTGCTCTAAAACCACATCAGAAATGTGGTTCGGCAAATCAACTCCATTGTCATTTAGATCCTCTTCTTCACCGATATAGGCACTCGGTTCTTGCTTTTTCAATTCATCACATACGGCTGTAATGGTTAGCGGTGAAGCGAGCTTTTTGTCCGATTCTGTAGTCAAAAATGATAATGTAAATACAAATGGAGCGATGAACACAAACACAATGGGAAGAATGATTCTCGCAGACGAAACAAGATAATGATCACTCCCTTTTTGTTTCTGTCGAATTGCAGCAACCAAGAAGCCGACGAGAGTGAAAATATACACAAGACAAATAATGACTAATCCGATGATTATTCCGAATTGAGCAAGATCAAAATTGAATGCAGAAACAAGCGGTGTGTTTATGGGCATAATTTGAGCGTACCAAATAACTGTGCCCAAAACAGCGAGTGTCAATATCAGCTGAATACTATAGCTGATAATATATTTGTTCTTTTTCATAGCTTTTTCACCTTTCCCTGTTTTACTGTTCTATTCAGTAGCAAAAACATAAATGAAGAAACACAGCAAGGTGGAAACGACCAGCATAACGGAGTAAATAATTACTAAGCATTTACGCGCCTTTTCCCATTTTGGCAACGAACTTTTCTTCGTTTTCTCGCCATGTGCGAATCCATTTGCAATTAAGAACAATAAGTACACTAATAAATTCAGAACGGAAATCACCGATACGAATATAGCAGCACGGACATTTTGATCAAAGTTACCTTTTAGAATGATCAGTAGCATTATATACAGAGTAAAATATCCGCGTAGATGGTGATTAATTTCTATGCCATGATCACTCGTGTCGTTTTTCTTTCGCACAAAATGAATAAACAACAAACAAACAATCCAGCCAACGATCAATCCGCAAAATGGGAAAATGGAGAAAAACGCTACCATCATGAGTTAAATATCCTCCTAAGAGAAACATTCAAAAACTTCTTGCGGCTTTTAATTCCATAAAACAGGGGCCGGTCACCTGTTTTACTATAAATTACATACACGTTTCTCATATTTCTCATACACCCTATCTCTCAGATAGCAAAATAAATACAGAGTTTGCGGTTCTATTTTAACAGATAAAAGGTATCCTGTAAAGTGAATTCGACAGAGCAAAAAAAGGCCCCTCGCATCTTGCGAAGAGCCTTTGGTGCCGATGGCGGGGGTCGAACCGGGTAATACAGAGAACCGTCCCCTGCTCTAAAAAAGTGATATACATTTTGGTATACATTTTATCGTAAAGCAGGGTAAAACAGCGTATATTTCACACAAAAGTGTTCATTGGAAAAGGGCATAAAAAATCCCCTAAAACAGCCAAATCGGCGATTTTAAGGGAAATTTACTGGTGATCCATCGGAGATTCGAACTCCGGACACCTTGATTAAAAGTCAAGTGCTCTGCCAACTGAGCTAATGGATCGCATCCGCCCCCTAAGGGGCGCTGGCTGGGGAGGCGGGATTCGAACCCACGCGTGAGGGAGTCAAAGTCCCTTGCCTTACCACTTGGCGACACCCCAATGGTTACGGGCGTTATTCAAAAAAAATGGGGTGGGATATCGGATTCGAACCGATGACCTCCAGTGCCACAAACTGGCGCTCTAACCAACTGAACTAATCCCACCATATATTGGCGCGCTTGAAGGGACTCGAACCCCTGACCCACTGCTTAGAAGGCAGTTGCTCTATCCACCTGAGCTACAAGCGCAAATTGGAGCATCCCTTGCTGGAGCGGGTGATGGGAATCGAACCCACGCGACCAGCTTGGAAGGCTGGGATTCTACCATTGAACTACACCCGCAGATGCAACGGTCATTATTATAGCCAAACAGGGGCGAACTGTCAAGGGATTTTGAAAAACTTTTTTCTTTTTCAATGCCCTTTTCCTAAGTGCGTATTTATTTTATACCATATTTTACACCAAGATGCAAGGGAAATCAGCCAAAAGTCTTTTGTTTTCCCCCTGAGATTCTAACATTGACCCCTCTCTTCCTCTCGCTTAGCCATTTTCTAAAGTAAAAGAATGACAGCTGCGTGTTGCCGTAAGCCTTTAATCCATGAATCATTTGCTGCACGGCGATTTTCTTTCATTGAATCTTTTTGTTTTTATCCTCTTTCTATTGACAGCGGATAAAGCCTATGGTAAAATCTAATCAGTTAGCGGTTACTAACTGTTCGCTTGAAAAACAATGGCACAAATTGAATTTCAAAATGTGACCAAAAACCGGATATGGTCACCTGGCTAAATGGCGTGGAATAATCCCCTATTTATCGTAAATACTTATAGCCGACGGGCAATACCGTCGGCTAAGATTTGAAAAAGCGGTTAGTGCTTACTAACTACAAAGGAGCATTTATGCTGGAGCAATACCTCATTAACCACTGCGCGCCCACTTTGGCGTCGCTGAAAACCGCCAATCTGTTCAACTGCACTGCGGAGAACCCAACTGCATTGCAAATGGCCGTTTCCCGCTGGCAGGCACTGCTGGCGCCAAAGGGTGTTGAACTGCTGCTTTTGCGGGAAAGCGGCAATCGGGCGCTGGTATATGTGTACCGTCCGGATCGGCTGGCCCGCGACCTGCAACAGCCGGGGGTGGCTGCATTTCTCGCCCACTGCGGCTATACCGGCACGGCTCCGGCTGCCTGTCTTGAGGTGTTAAGGCGCAAGCTGGCAGTCAGCAGCGACTTTCCCCACGAGATCGGCCTTTTTTTAGGCTATCCCCTGGGCGATGTGATCGGCTTTATTGAGAACCACGGCCAAAACTGCCTGTGCTGCGGGGTTTGGAAAGTTTATACCAACCCGGAGGCTGCCGCCGGTGCCTTTCGTAAATTCAGCAAATGCACCCGCGTCTATCGCCGTTTGTTCTTTGGCGGGCAGCGGAATGTGGAACAGCTTACAGTAAAAAGTGCTTAATAATTTTTAAATACAGAAAGGAATTTATTATGAAAAAAATCGCGATCGTTTATTGGAGCGGCACAGGCAATACGGCTCAGATGGCAGAGGCTGTGGCAGAGGGCGCAGGCGCTGCCGGTGCGCAGGCAAACCTGTTCACCCCCTCTGACTTCTCCCCTGCCCAGGTCAAGGACTATGACGCCATTGCTTTTGGCTGCCCGGCCATGGGCGCAGAGCAGTTGGAGGACTTTGAATTTGAGCCGCTGTTTCTGCAATGCGCGCCGGAACTGAACGGTAAGGACATCGCCCTCTTTGGTTCCTACGGCTGGGGCGACGGCGAGTGGATGCAGACCTGGGAGGACCAGTGTAAAGAGCTGGGTGCTCACCTGGTATGCAACAGTGTCATTGCCAATGAGGCACCGGACGATACCGCCCTTACTGCCTGCCGCAACCTGGGCGCCGCCCTGGCGTAACCCACCTATAAATGCAAACCGACCCGGTACAGATCTCTGTATCGGGTCGTGTTTTTATTGATCCCCATTCGGATCAAGCATTTCGATTTCGTGCTGAAAATACTGCTCTTGAAAATTTACTGCCTTTTCGATCTCGTCCGGTGTAAAAGTGACTCCCGACGGCGCAGCAATCCATTTGTCCTCCACATCATCCAACCGATGAATGACCGCGATCACGCGCCCTTTGTATTTCTCCACCGGCTCGCTTACGCCCAGCAAATATACGTCCACTTCTTCCCCATCTGCACTGAAAATATGCGGCACATAGCCATAGTTCACCGGGTAGATCATATCCGTGTACTTTGGGTGATGACTGCCAAGGGGGCGATCAATACGGAGATCTACCGTTTTGCCAAGGAGCATATCGGATAAAGCACGGCGCAAAATAGACCGGATAAAGGATTGCTTGCCCTGCACATAGTCCTCTCTGCCGCTGTCCGTAGGCAGCTTGGCCGCCAGCGCCAACTTTAGGCGCTCATACGCTCCGGCTGCGTCTGCGTGGGTGCGCAGATAGTCCCGAAACAGAATGTAATTCTGCCAGTCCACGCTGCCGGTGCGCACAATATGTATAAAGTGGGTTTGCAAGTCTCCGGTGCCGTCATAATAACTACCACTGGCAAACAATAGCTGCCCCCGCACCCCCGCCTGCGCATTGGGACGATAATAGAACCCGGCGGCGCGCAGCTGCTTTTCATAGGCCAAGAGCGTGTCAAAATCATCCACTGCAACGGCAATATCAAGAATCGGCTTTGCCTGTATCGTGGGAATGGCCGTGCTGCCTACATGAGCCATCTCCACCGCAACCGGCCCAAGAATTTGGCGCAGCCGTGCCATAGTCGCCTGCGCCTCCGTCTCCCATGCCTTTTCGTGGGGGTACAGCGCCACCGCCCGGCGTTTCAGTCCAAGCATTTGTAACCTCCTATCTTTTTATTGTCTCTATGCTCTATGTTTGTTCTGAAAAATAGAATTAAAACAATTCCAAGAAACTTCACATTATTCCTTGACAATTCATTTCACATAGTGTATTATATACACATACCGATTGGTTGGACGGTTATTCGACACCGAAAACAGAAATGAAAAAAGAAAGGGCAGTGTATCCGGCGTGTTTTATCTCATTCATTTATTCTCTCTCTTTCGCGCGCCGCATTCAAACACCCGCCGCATCGATCGGTGCAAGGGAAGAGCAGGTCTCACGGCCTGCTCTTTTCTTTTGCAAAACAAGGAACCGTCCCCTGTTCTACTCTTCATCTTCATTTGGCATAGCATAATCTTTAATTTCCTGCTTTGTAGCTCTGCGCCATTTTACAGATTGAGTCTGCTCGTATTTATCAATTCGAACTTTAATTTGCAATTTGTTATCCGCTAATGCCTTGTAGATTTCATCGTCTGCTAGATCTTGAGGCACCTGCAAAGTCACAATTTCTGAATTACCGCCACCACCAGGTAATAAGCTGTAAGAGCCTCCTGCAAACGAATCAAAGGCCTCTGAGACCGTATTGGGGTATTTCGTTATAAACTGTGCAGTAATATCGTCAATGTCATAGCTTGTATGATTTTCAACAAAAATCATGTAGGAAACTGGCTTACATCCAGAGTCGACTTCGTACCCATTATTTATATACCAATAGTTTGTACCTAAATATGCGCAAGAGGCTTCCAAGCCAGACAAATTTACACTTGTCAGCGGCTTATCTTCAGACTGCACATTATCCGCAATAATGCCAACTCCGCCTAACAAAACAATCACTACTACACCGCATATAAGCGCACGGACAACTTTGTTCACACCATCGCCTTCCCTATTACTTCAATATGCAAATATAAATTATTGCGTTTTTATGGCCGCTAAAATAAGCTCTAAGTCCGTACTTCATATTTTTGCCATTTCGGGGGTTAGAGTGGGGAAATACAGGGGACGGTTTCCTGTTCTATTGTTCCACATATTTGCCATGTATCTTTATATTCGATCCCTCGACTTGCGGGGATTCATCATCGGTATATAGCACTGCACGGAAAAGAATTGTCTCGTTCTTTAACGCTTCGTCGATTTTTTGTTCAGTATCCAGTGACTTGTTCACAAAAATATACGCCTCTACCGAATCTGAAGTATGCGGATCAATGGTATATAAAGCAGGCGGATCAATATCAATGGCATCTTCTTCATACATAATCTGACCGTCTTTATATGGAACAAAATTCAAGCAAGCCAAATTTCTGGAAGAGCCATTATTTATTGTGCAGACAATCTTGATCATATAATACCCGTCTTTTTCTAACTCCACCTTTGGAATACCGTCAGATGAATAGGCATTATTGCGCTTTTGCCAATCAAAATCACTGTCTTTGGCAATATCTTTATATTTTACGGTGGCCGTGACTAAATTTGCGTCATCATCTTTGTCTTTTGTTGCACAGGCTGTGAAGACCCCAATGATCAACAGCAAGACAAGAAATAACGATACACTTCTTTTTAGCAAAACAATCATCCCCTATCCTATACTAAAATGCATACATGTATCATTGAGCCCTTAAAACAGAGGACGGTTCCCTGTTTTACACTTTTCTCATGTTTCTCATACGCCCTATCTCACATATAGCAAAATAAATACAGAGTTCACGGTTCTATTGTAACAGAAAAATGGTGTTCTGTAAAGTTAATTCCACAGAGCAGAAAAAAGGCTCCTCGCATTTTGCGAAGAGCCTTTGGTGCCGATGGCGGGGGTCGAACCCGCACGGTATCGCTACCACTGGATTTTGAGTCCAGCACGTCTGCCAATTCCATCACATCGGCGTATTCTATTGTATTAAGCCCGAAACGGGGGCTGTACCGGCCAGCTTGGTGCTGGTAACCGGACTTGAACCGGTACGGTGTTGCCACCGAGGGATTTTAAGTCCCTTGCGTCTGCCGATTTCGCCATACCAGCACATAGCCCTAATATAATAGAATATTCCGCCGAAAATGTCAAGGTATTATTGCAAATTTTCTTTGATTTTTTGGTAAATTTCAATCGCTTTGAACCGCACGGCATAACCGTCGCCGTTCTCAATCAAGCGCACCTCGTCTTCGTCAAGATAAGCGGACAGATCCTCCTCGGTACAAGCAGACAGGCACACTGCCGGAAACAGCACGCACCACCAGTTATGCCCCGCCCCCGCGCCGATCTCAATCTTAAGGGCGTTATAATACCCGGCGGGTAAAGTCACATTCTCATACACCCGCGTATTGAAATACTCCCGCACGACTCGGGCGGTGACTTGATAATTGTAGCCTTCCTGTCGAATCCGCTGCCGAGCGATCTCCGTAATGCGCTGCAAGTTGTTCTCCGCCGCCTGTTGGGCTTCCGTTACCGATTGGCAGTCAGAGAAGAAAGTGCACGCCTGCAACACATCGTCCCGCACCAGCAGCTTTAAGTCCTGGTCCGCCTTGGTGTCGGAATTGGCCAAAATATGCAGGCGAAACACATCCTCGCTCACCCGCTCGCCGGTTTCCACCAGCGGGGCAAAGCAGGCGGCAAACAAGCAAAAAGAGAGAAATAATGCGGAAAATAAGTATAGTTTTTTCATATAAGAAAACCTGCCTTTCAAAAAGAGTGTTGGCAGGTTTTGGTATTTTTATACAGGGGCAAACAGACTGCCGGTCTGCGTTGGCGCATACTTGCCGCCGGACAGCTCCGTCAAAGCCGCTGCAAAGGCCGGGAGCCGTGTTTCTTCCATGGTATAGGCCAGGGTGACCGCTGCGCCAAAGTCCGCGTTTTGCACCCGCGCGCCGTGGTCGGCCAGCAGGTTGTTCACCCGCTCATAGTAGCTATAATCCACCGTCAGCTCCATGGCGGCGCAAGGCGCCATGGTCACCACACCGGCAGCCTCCAGCGCCAAAGAACAGGCGTGAGAATAGGCGCGCACCAGTCCACCGGCACCCAGGAGGATGCCGCCAAAATACCGGGTCACCACCACGCACACATCCTGCACACCGCTTTTCAAGAGTACATCCAGCACCGGCATACCGGCAGTACCCCCCGGCTCACCGTCATCCGAGGAACGCTGCAAGCCGGAGCGCAGCACAAAGGCAGGCACATTATGGGTAGCGTCCCAATGCCGTTGGCGAATACCGGCGATAAAGGCGTTGGCCTCCTCTACCGTATGCACCGGCGAAGTGTAAGCGATAAAGCGGGATTTCTTCTCCACAAACTCGTCATCTGCCGGCTCTAATATGGTTTTATATGGCTTTTCCATACCATCACCTACGAAAAAAGGGCAACGCCCAAGCGTTGCCCGTCTTTACTTGATTAGCCCTTCTTAGCGAATCTCTTGTTGAATCTGTCTACACGGCCGCCGGTGTCCACCAGCTTCTGTTTGCCGGTATAGAACGGATGGCATTTGGAACAGATATCGACTTTCATATCGCCCTTTGTGCTCTTAGTCTCAAAAGTAGCGCCGCAGGCACACTTTACTGTGCAAGTATCGTAGTTGGGATGAATTGCGTCCTTCATTACTGTCACCTCTTTACCAATTAGTCATAATGCTTTGATATAGTACCACATCTTGTAGCAAAATGCAAGCATTTTTTTAATTTATTTATATTCGCAGGGCTTGGACAAACAAAACGAATACAAATACACCGCATGCACCGGTTTTTGCAGGGTGCGAGCCACCGCGGTTTTATAAAACATCAGCTGCTGCCGGTAGCGCGCCAGCAGTTCTTCTTCCGTTTTCACTCGGTCGGTTTTATAGTCCAGCAGCACCAAGCCCTCCGGCTCCTCAAACACACAGTCCGCAATGCCCTGTACAAAGACCGGATCATCTGCGTCCACCTGTTCCAGCGCGCGCACCGGCAGGAATGACGCCACTTTCAGCTCTCGGTAAACCGCCTTGGCGCCAAACACCCGGGCACCAAACGGGCCGGTAAAGAAAGCAGTCAGCTTTTGCCGATCCAAGGCGTGCGCCTCCTCCGGTCGCAGATACCCGGCACTTTGCACCCGGGCGATCTCCTGCTCTAAATCGGCGCGCGCGGCGGCGTAGTCGCAATACTGCATAAAGGTGTGCATGGCTGTACCCTTCTCGGCCGGAGTCAGGCCGTCCGGCTGCAAAAAGGCCGGCACGGACCGGGCAACATACGCACCGGTAAACACAGCCTCATCAAGTGCGGAAGCGTTGCGCTTGCCACTGACTTTTGACAGTGCCGCATAAGGATATGTATAATCCAGCTTTTCCCGGATCTGCTCAACGATGCGCGGATCCGCCGCCGTTTCCCTTTCTGCCGTTTGCACCGGCGCTTCCGTCTCCGGGGTGTGGAACACCACTTGCAGAGCAAAATCTGCAGGGTGCACCGGCACCTCCACCGTCGCCATCTCTCGAAGGGCGCCGCCGTCCGGGTGACACAGCGCCGACATCAGTATAAAATCGCTGTCATATTGCAATTTGGAGCACAAATGAGGCAAAGGCTTGCCCTGCTGCATATAGGCGGCCAGAGTCTTGACTCGGCTTTTCAAGCTACGAACGCTGGCAAAGGAGATAAACTGGCATTTGGCGCGCGTCATGGCAACATACAGCACCCGCAAATTCTCGCTCATAGCAGCCAGGCGACTCTCTCGCTTAACCACTTCCAGCGGCAGGGGTGGATAATCAAAATACCCCTCCTCCTGGTGGCACTTGGTGGCCAGTCCCAGCTGCGGGTGCAGCAGCATTTTGCCGGTCAGATCCTGCATATTGTACTTGCGCCCGGCGCCTGCCAAAATGCACACCGGGAATTCCAGCCCCTTGGAGTGATGCACACTCATAATTTTGACTGCGTTCTCGTCTGTAACGATCACCGGAGCGCTATCCGTTTTGCCGTCGCCGCGGATCATACTGTCTACATAGCGCAAAAAGGCTGCCAGTCCAAGTCCGCCGTTTTGGTCGAAACGCCCGGCAATGGAAAGAAATGTCTCCACATTCTCCTGCCGCTGCTGGCCGTCGCCTAAGGCGCGAATATACGCAAACAGACTCTTATCCCGAATCAGGCGGCGAATAAACGCCTCAACCGGCATGGTCACCGCCAGCTTTTTGTAAAAAGACAGATCCTTTCGCAGCGCAGCGCAGCACGAGCGACCACTGTTGTCCGGGTGGAACACGGCAGAATAAAACCGACCGTAACCGGCAGTCAGCTTGATCTCTGCCAGCTCATCTGCCGTAGCGCCGTAAACGGGAGAGGACAGTACCGCCAAAAGCGGAATATCCTGCATGGGGTTGTCAATCACCTGCAAATAAGACAGCAGCAGACGGATTTCTCCGTTCTCAAAAAGGCCGGTGGCGTTGTCGCAGACCACCGGAATATGCAGATCTTGCAGTGCCTGGGCATAATCTCCGGCGTGGGCGCGCATGCTGCGCATTAAGATGGCAAAATCTCCATACCGCAGCGGTCGCCGGCTGTCGCCGTCCTGCACCGTCTCACCGCTTTGCACCTTTTCTGCGATCAGGCGCGCCACCGCCATGGGTTCGTCCATCACATGATCCTTGCCGGTAGCAGCGTCTAAAATATGCAGTGCCGCGTGGGGCACAGAGTCCGGGGGCGTGCTGTCAAAGGGGTTCAAATACTCGCTTTGGGAGTAGTCTAACTCCCCCACCCTGCGGGTCATAAACAAAGAGAATACTTGGTTCACATAAGCGCACACACCGGCGCGGCTGCGGAAGTTTTTATCCAGCGTAATGGCTGCCGGGAACGCCGGGTGCCGCCGATTGTAAGGGGTGTAGCTATCTTTCTTTGCCATAAAGATCTGGGGCATGGCCAGACGAAAGCGGTAAATGCTCTGCTTCACATCGCCCACCATGAACCGGTTGCCGCCGTTGGATAGAAAGGCAAAAAGCCGATCCTGCGCCTCGTTGGTGTCCTGATACTCGTCCACCAAAATCTCCGCATAGCGCCCTTGCAACTGGCGGCCCAGTGCCGTTGCCTGCACTGTACCATCTGCGGCTTTTTCCATCAATAGATCAATAGCAAAATGCTCAATGTCTGAGAATGCGTAACCACCCAGCTCGTCCTTTTTCTCTCGCACCAGGCGCTCCACCGCCTGCACCACACGGAGCAGCGCACGGTAGATTGGGTACAAATCGGCGGTATCCTGGGCGTAATCGGCACTGTCAGACACCAAAAAGATCTTAATATCCTTGGTAATAATCGTTTTATAGATATCACGATTGGCAGCTAAAGCCGCCTTGACCTCCGGGTCAATATTCTTACGCACCCGTGGCATATTGGCAAACGCAACCGGGAAGCCCTGCTTCATAAAAGCGTCCCAGCCGCTGTGCAGCAGACTTTGCAAGTGAGCGATCAGTTGCCGATCATCGGCAAGCATCTCTGCATATTTATCGTAGGCCGGTTCTGGAGGCAGTTGCCCTGCCGACTGTTTCACAAGGGCAGCGGCAGTCTCCAGCATTTCCTCCACCTGGCGCATTAGCACAGGATACCAAGGCGAATCCACCAGCGGCACTGCCGGATCATAAGCGGCCACAGCTTGCTCCAACCAGTCAAAGGGAAAGGCTTGGGCATTCATAAACCGCATCAGTTCTTTAATCAGCCCAAACAGATCCCTGTCCTTGTCCGGTGTCGTGAATGCCTCTGTCAGATGCAGAAAGTCCGGATCGGCCTCTTCGTAGAATTCTGTTAGCACGGTATCAATGGCTTCTTCAAACAGACGGTCATTTTCATTCTCGTCCAGCAGGCGAAAGTCCGCCGCCAGATTCAGAGAAAAAAAGTTCTCACGCACCAGCTTTAGGCAAAATGCGTCTATGGTGCAAATATCCGCACCGCTGAGCAGGGACAGCTGGCGCTTAGCGTTGGCATTCCCAGGATCTGCCGCCAAAATTTGGCGCAGCCGTACGGAGAGACGAGAACGCATTTCTGCCGCAGCCGCATTGGTAAAGGTAACGATCAGCAGTCGGTCAATGTCTACCGGGTGCCCCGGGTCGGTAATACACTTACTGACCCGCTCAATGAGCACAGCCGTCTTGCCGCTGCCGGCAGCGGCGCTCACTAAGATATTGCCGCCCCGGGCGTCGATAGCGTCCTGCTGGGCATCTGTCCACTTAGGCATGGTTCTCCCCCTCCTTTTCCAGTTCTGCCAGCACGGCGCTGTCTGTTTGGTCGTCATAGGTGCGTGGGGTTACGCTCTTTTTGAACGCACAGACCGTGGCAAAATCACAGTATTCGCAGGTTTTGTCATGGTCCTTAGCCTGTACCGGGTGCTGGCCGATTTGACCGTTTTGCAGGGCGTTGCCCATATCCGCCACCAGTGCTTCGATCTTGCGCTGAAGCAGTCCCAGCTGTTCCAAGCTGGCAAGGGAGCCGCCAACGCCGCTTTTTTTCAGCCGTACAGGAATGTACTTGCCCGCCAGGTCGTGCTCCATGGCCGCCGGAATGTCGCAATCCGGGTTGGTAATCACTATGCCGTTCATACCGAACGCCTTGTCCTCCTGTCCGGCAATGTCCCTCTCCGCACTGCTTTTGGTTTCCACAGTCAGTACACTGCGGGCAGCGTGCATATACAGTACCCCGGCAGGCACACCCGCATAGGGATTGCTGCCGTCGGCGCATACATTAAACAAATATAAGAACATTTGCAGGTTCAGCCCGTTGACAATATCTGCCAGACGAAAGGCCTTGGCGCCGGACTTGTAGTCCACCACGCGGACGAACTGCTGACCGTCCTGCTCCAATACATCCACCCGATCCACAGATCCGCGAATGCGCAGGCTGCCGCCATCCTGGAGCGGGATCACCTTGGAATGCACCGCTCCGTCCACATCAATGGGCAGTTCAAAGGCCTTGGCCTCAAAATCGCTCTCGGCAAACTCCCCTGCCAAACGGCACACCACATCCACCAGCATTTTGGACAGGCGGCGGAAGTTGTAGCGGAAGCGGGAAGGCATATCCGACGGATCGCCCATTTTCTCCTTAAAATACTGTTCAATATAGCCGTCCACCAGCGCAGTAATCTGCTTTCTGTCATAGTCGGGCAGTTGCTTGGTGCCCACCTCAGACAGCAGTTTCTCCAGCACATAGTGGATCAGCGTGCCCCGCTCCATAGGATTGATCTCCGCCTTTTGGCGAGGCTGTGCCCCCAGCCCAAACTTGCAGAAATAACGATAGGGGCAGTTGTAATAATCCTCAATGCGGGAGGCGGACAGCACCATATCCTTGCCAAACAGTTTGCGTGCAGTGGCAGTATCTTTGATCATCGGTGTACGGTTCTCCGCCAGCGCCTGTACCTCCGCATACTGCGGCTCGTCGCAGAAATAAGCGCGCAGCGCCACAAAGAACGGATCCGTGCTGTCATAAAGGCCGGACATCAGTTCAAAGGCATTTTGCGGTGTATCGACCAGATCCAGACCGTTTGCCGGGTTCCATTTTTCTACATGCAGATCCGGGAACAGCGCCTGTATGCCGGTGACAATGGCCGACGGTGCGTCTGCCCGCCCGGTAGCGGTATAGGTAACAAACAGCCGCTCCCGAGGGGCGCTCACCGCCTTATAGGCAAAATACCTCTCCTGTAAATTCAAAATTTCGCCAAAGGAATACAGCTTAAAATCATGCGCCGCCAGTTGCTTACGCTCATTGTCGCTGAGCAGGCCTCCACTGGTGACCGTTTGAGGAAATTCCCCTTCGTTGGCGCCCAGAATAAACAGCGCCCGCGGATTATTGAACCGCATACGATCCGCCTGGCCCACCTGCACATTGTCAAGCCCCATTGGGATCTCGCCCAGGTCCTCCGTATGGGTCACCAGCGCATAGAGGGCACAATAATCCTTCAACGCCATGGGCTTCTCCGGCAGCACCGTTGCCAGCTGGTCCAAAATGCGCATCAGCACATCCCAAGTGCGCCCCTGCTCCTCTGCCAGCGCAGACGCGCCGTCCTGCGCAAGTCCTGCCGCCAGCTGTTGTAAATGCTTATCCGCATGGTAGGCTTTTATGGCCTCAAACAAAGCGGTGCTGATCTGCCGCGGTGTGGCGCCGTGCACTTTCTTTTGGAACGCCAAGAGCGGCTCCATCAAGCTTTGCCGCAGGGCGTTGATCCGTTCCAATTGCACCCGGTCGCTGTCACTAAACGCACCGGCAAAGCCCTTAGGTGACTTGTCAAACGGTCGCTTCCAGGCAGCACCATTGATGCCCCAGGTATACACATAATTTTCTGTACGGTGCAGATCCGGGCTGTCGGACACATCGGTCAGGCCGGTTTTGATCAGACTGAACAGATCGTCGCTACGCCAGCCGTAGATCACAGATCGCAT
>ULPV01050425.1_pt1 | contig 31498 bp, 27 predicted proteins | sample 1953831 | NCBI WGS metagenome assembly ULPV01 (sample SAMEA4835638, study PRJEB28245) | human gut metagenome | biome: gut microbiome; material: fecal sample | place: Denmark | collected 2008 | reverse complement strand
GAAAGTGTGCGGTAAGCGCACACTTTATTTTAATGGCGACGAGGAAAAAGGAGGCATGGTTATGAAAGTAGAGAAGATAAGCAACGCATATGCGCCGGTTGACGCGGTATCGCGCATAAACGTAAAGATCGATCCGTCAGTGCAGTCAGGTGAGAAACGGGATGCGTATACGGCATCCAGCCATATGGCATCTTTTGAGGAAAAATTTGCGCTGGCGCAGGAATATCAGGAAATGCTTGAGCGGAGGAAAAAGGAAGATCCCGGGCGTTATCAGCAGATGAAGCTGGATGAAGCGCTTTCCGAGTGTAAGTCCCTCGGACGGCTCACGGAGATCGCGGAGGAAAATGGCGGAAGCGTTACTTATAACGGCGTGACATTAAATTTTGACAGGAAGAACAAAAAGATGTGTCTTGGAAATATGGACAGCGGAGATGTGATAAATGCCGGCATGCTCTCAAACGGTTACTGTTTTTATTTTAACCGGGAAAATATCGGGGACATCGCGAAGATCCTCGATCTGTTTTCGCCGGAGGATGTCAATAAGATCATGGCAGCGATCGAGACGGACAATATGGCGGATCGGATGAAGAATCAGGTGGAGGATGAAAAGGCAAACGGCGTGCAGGGCGCGGAGACGGCGGAGGAGCATTAGTCCACGCCGCCTGCCCACTGTCTGCCCTGCCGCAGATAGAGAGAGATCCCGATCGCTCCGGTAATGATCTCTGAGGCGGGAAATGCGATCCAGGTGTAGGAGAGCCCAATCTTGGAGAGCACAAAGAAGATCGGGATCAGACATCCTAACTGGCGGATCAGTGACCGCCGCGCCATCTGCGTGTTGACGCCGACACCGGTTCCGACCGCGAGCGCCGTGATGATAAGCTGTACCGGAAAGATCACGGAGAGGGCAGTCAGCCCATCGGGGGAGTATTTTCCTACAAAATAGCTGTCTACAATATTGTAAAGAGCCTGTATCAGCTGCGCGAACATGACAGGCGGAGCAAGCTGCAGCAATATCTTATAAATCTTTTCGGTGCCAAACATCGAAGTCTGTGTTACATTGTCATTCATTGTGATTTCCTTCTTTTGTTACATCTGTATTTGTCTGAAGTGAGATGCTTTCTTCCAGGATCTGACCAAATTTTATCGCAAGGGCGGTCATCTGGCGGATCTCTTCTTTTCCCATTTTTTCGGAGGCAAGCGTCTCAAATTCCAGTATGGGTTCCATGATCGAACGGTAGTAGGCTTCTCCGCTTTCGGTGAGGGCAAGGATCTTTTCCTTCGCGTTTTTTCGCACCGGAATGAGTGTGAGATAGCCGTCCTTTTTTAGAGAAGTAATGATATTGTTTACGGTCTGTTTGGGCAGCCGGTAACTGTCAGCGATCTTTTTCTGGGTGCATTCTTCGTTGTCGCGCATGGCGTAGAAGATGAGAACTTCGTGATAGTTCAGTCCGTGGACTTTGGCCCACATGGCGTAAGCCGCCCGGATCTGGATGATCGAAGTGTTTACATTGCTCATGAGCAGCCGGATTTCTTCATTCATGTTTTTGTACCTCTTTTCAAAGATAAGATAGTCCTAATTAAGACTGATGCCAAGGATAATTTGGAGGAGAGAATGTTAAAAGTGCAGAAAAATCGTGATTTTAAAAGAGAAAACAGGATAGGAAAGATATAAATTTACCTTTGAGGTAAATCCATAAATTGACTATTTTACGTTGTTATGTTATTATAAATTTACCTCAAAGGTAAATTGAAAAAGAGGTGATGCGTTGGATATTACGTACAAAAATAAGAAGATTGAAAAAGTTTGTACGGATGCCAAGATGTCTGACAGAACATATGGAAATGAAATGTCAGAAAAGATCCAAATGCGTATAGGAGAAATGGAAGCAGCCGATACTGTGGAAGAAATGATCAAGTATCATATTGGCAGATGTCATCCGTTGACCAATAATCGCAAAGGACAATATGCAGTAGATTTGGTGCATCCGTATAGATTGGTGTTTGAGAAACATGGTAATGAAATTCAAGTGGTGCATATCATGGAGATAGTTGATTACCATTAAGAAAAGGAAATCAGATAGGAGGTAGCACTATGGTGAGAAGTCGCAGTTTTATTGCAACACCACCTGGAGCGACAATTAAGGAACAGCTGAATGACAGGAAAATGAGCCAGAAAGAGTTTGCCGCAAGGATGGATATGTCTGAGAAGCATATCAGTAAACTTATTAACGGTGAGGTTCAGTTGACTCCAGAGGTGGCTGTTAGATTAGAAATCGTATTAGGAGCGCCTGCAAAGTTCTGGAATAACCTGGAAGCTATTTACAGAGAAAAGTTGATAAAGGTTGCGGCGGAGAATGCAATGGACAAAGATGAAGCCCTGGCAAAGCAGCTTCCATATAATGAAATGGCTAAGTTTGGATGGATTCCTGAGACGAGAGATTCGAAAGAAAAAGTAATGAATCTGAGAAAGTATTTTGAAGTTGTGGAATTATCGTTATTGGAAAATAAACAAATAACCAGAATAGCCTGCAGAAGACTTGCTGTAACAGAAAAAGGTGATTTTGCGTTGCTGGCATGGGTGCAGGAAGCAAAGATAAAAGCGCGTAATATCGAGACATCACCAATTAATATGAAAGAGTTGATAAGGATTATTCCTGAAATCAGAACAATGACTGTTTTGAAACCAAAGGAATTTTGTCCAAAGATAAAAAGAATGTTAGCAGAGTGTGGAATAGCACTTGTTTTTTTACCACATTTAAAGGGATCCTTCCTTCAGGGGGCTTCATTTATGGATGGAAATAAGATTGTTGTAGGACTTACAGCAAGAGGTAAAGATGCAGATAAGTTTTGGTTTAGTTTATTTCATGAATTAGCTCACATTATTTTAGGTCATACAGGACAGATGGATGGAACAACCGATCAGGATGAAAAAGATGCAGATATTTGGGCACGGGATACTCTGATATCAGAAGAAGCTTTTGAAGAATTTAGAGAAAAATCGAATTTCTCAGCAGCAAGCATTCGAGCATTTGCAAAGAGGATGGGAATTGCACCTGGTATAGTTGTGGGAAGATTACAGAATGAAGGATGCATTACGCATAGTATGATGAATGACCTGAAAGAGCATTATGAGATTGCAGTGTAGGAAAATCATGATCTTAACGGCAACCCCCAAACCTTACATTTTTGTAAGGAAAAGGTAAGGCACTTCGATGGATTCCGTGTCTTTGATCTGCTAAGATAAATGCATGAAAAAACAAACGAAGAGCGAGGGAACGATCATGAAAAAATTTATTCAGGCAGTATCAGGAAAGAAAGCAATGTATGTCGCACTGATCCTTGTAAGCATCTGTACGGTACTTGACATCCTTACATCCATACGTCTTGGAACGAAACCGGATATCACTCCGATCACAGTGATATACTGCGTGATCGCGGCGTGGGCGGTGTGTCTCTTCGATTGACGCAGTTTGTGCAAATTGCTATAATAGCACTACGAGTACAAAGGAGAGAAGAAAATGGCATTTGCACATTTACACGTCCATACAGAATACAGTCTTTTGGACGGTTCCAATAAAATACAGGAATATGTTGCGCGGGTCAAAGAGCTTGGCATGACAGCGGCGGCGATCACGGATCACGGTGTCATGTACGGCGTGATCGATTTTTACAAGGCGGCAAACGCGGCGGGGATCAATCCGATCCTCGGCTGTGAGGTCTATGTCGCGCCAAATTCCAGATTTGACCGTGAGAAGGTGAGCGGAGAGGACCGCTATTATCATCTGGTGCTGTTAGCCGAGAATAATACCGGTTACAGCAACCTTATGAAGATCGTCTCCAAGGGGTTTGTGGACGGTTATTACTATAAGCCGCGTGTGGACATGGAGGTATTAACTACTTACCATGAGGGCATCATTGCGCTCAGTGCCTGCCTTGCCGGCGAGGTACAGCGTAATCTGGTGCGCGGCATGTATGACGAAGCAAAAAAAGTAGCGGAAAAATATGAAAACTGCTTTGGAAAAGGAAACTTCTTTTTGGAGCTTCAGGATCACGGCATCCCGGAACAGCGTCTGGTCAACCAGCAGCTGCTTCGTTTAAGCCAGGATACCGGGATCGAGCTTGTGGCGACGAATGACGTGCACTACACCTATGCGGACGATGCCGAGGCGCATGACATTCTGCTCTGTATCCAGACCGGAAAGAAGCTGGCGGACGAGGATCGTATGCGCTATGAGGGCGGACAGTATTATGTGAAATCTGAAGAGGAGATGAAGGAGCTGTTTCCGTATGCGCTGGAAGCACTCGAAAATACCCAGAAGATCGCGGACCGCTGTCATGTGGAGATCGAGTTTGGAAAGACGAAGCTGCCGCATTTTGACGTGCCGGAGGGCTATACGACCTGGACATACTTAAACAAGCTCTGTTATGAGGGACTTGAGGAAAAATATCCGAAGGAGCAGGCAGAAGAGCTGCGCCCACGTCTGGAGTATGAGCTTTCCGTCATCAAGGAGATGGGCTATATTGAGTACTTTCTGATCGTGTGGGATTATATCAATTTCGCGCGGACGCACGGGATCCCGGTCGGACCGGGACGAGGCAGTGCCGCCGGAAGTCTGGTTTCCTATACGACAGGGATCACAAATATTGAGCCGGTGCGTTACGGACTGATCTTTGAGCGTTTCCTGAACCCGGAGCGTGTGTCCATGCCCGATATCGACGTGGATTTCTGTTACAACCGCAGACAGGAAGTCATCGACTATGTCATTGAAAAATACGGCAAGGACTGTGTGACGCAGATCGTAACCTTCGGTACGCTCGCGGCGCGCGGTGTCATCCGTGATGTCGGCCGTGTCATGGATCTTCCGTATGCGTATGTCGATAATATCGCGAAGAGTATTCCGAATGAGCTTGGCATCACGATCGAAAAGGCACTGGTGAAAAACCCGGAACTGCGCACTCTCTATGAGACGGATGCGCAGGTGAGAAAGCTGATCGATATGTCAAAGCGCTTGGAGGGACTGCCGCGCCATACATCCATGCATGCGGCCGGTGTCGTGATCTCGGAAAAGCCGATGGACGAGTATGTGCCGCTCTCCCGTGGTTCGGACGGCATGATCACAACGCAGTTTACGATGACGACGATCGAAGAACTTGGGTTATTAAAGATGGATTTCCTGGGACTTCGCACGCTTACAGTCATCGATGATGCGGTAAAAATGGTAAATAAGAGCAAGGGCGTGAAGATCGACATCGACCATATCGATTATGACGATAAAGAAGTGCTGGCATCGCTTGGCACCGGAAAGACCGAAGGCGTGTTCCAGCTGGAAAGCGCCGGAATGAAGAACTTCATGAAGGAGTTAAAGCCGGAAAGCCTGGAGGACGTGATCGCGGGAATTTCCCTTTACCGGCCGGGTCCTATGGATTTTATCCCGGCGTATATTAAGGGAAAAAACAATGCGGCAACGATCACCTACGACTGCCCGCAGCTTGAGCCGATCCTTGCGCCGACCTACGGCTGTATCGTCTATCAGGAGCAGGTCATGCAGATCGTGCGTGATCTCGCGGGCTATACCTGGGGACGGAGCGATCTGGTGCGCCGTGCCATGTCAAAGAAAAAGACCAAGGTCATGGAGGAAGAACGGCAGAACTTTGTATACGGCAATAAAGCCGAAGGCGTGCCGGGCTGTGTGGCGAACGGGATTGATGAAAAGGTTGCGAACAAGATCTATGATGAGATGATCGATTTCGCGAAATACGCGTTCAACAAGTCACATGCGGCGGCTTACGCAGTGGTTTCCTATCAGACCGCTTATCTGAAATATTACTATCCGGTGGAATTCATGGCGGCGCTTATGACGTCCGTGCTTGATAATTCCACCAAGGTTTCCGAATATATCTTAACCTGCCGCCGGATGGGCATCGAGATCCTGCCGCCGGATATCAATGAGGGAGAGAGCGGATTCTCGGTATCCGGAAATTCGATCCGCTACGGGCTCTCCGCGATCAAGAGCGTGGGGCGTCCGGTCATCGAGGCGATCATCGAGGAGCGCAAAGAGCGCGGGGTATTTACAACTTTGAATGATTTTATCACAAGGATGTCGGGCAAAGATGTCAACAAGCGCAGCATCGAAAACTTCATCAAAGCAGGAGCACTCGACTGTCTTGAGGGGACAAGAAAGCAGCTCCTTATGGTGTACTCCTCTGTCCTGGATTCGGTCAATCAGGAGAAAAAGAATTCGATGGCAGGACAGATGACGCTGTTTGATCTGGCACCGGAAGAAGATAAGGCGGATTTTGAATTAAAACTGCCGGATGTGGGAGAATATCCGAAAGAGGAACTGCTCGCATTTGAAAAAGAGGTGCTTGGCGTCTACATCAGCGGGCATCCACTGGAAGCCTATGAGGAAAAATGGCGGAAAAACATTTCCGCAGTCACGTCCGATTTTATGCTGGACGAGGAGACTGGGGCGACAAAGATCCATGACGGCGAAAAAGTCGTGATCGGCGGAATGGTCACGGCAAAGACCATCAAATACACAAAGACGAATCAGGTCATGGCATTTTTTACGATCGAGGATCTGGTCGGCACCGTGGAGGTCATTATCTTCCCGCGTGACTATGAAAAATATCACACATACCTCGAGGAGGACGCAAAGATCTTTGTGACCGGAAGAGCCAATGTGGAGGAAGAAAAAAACGGAAAGGTGATCTGTGAAAAGATCATCAGCTTTGATGACAGCAAAAAAGAACTCTGGCTTCAGTTTGCGGATCTGGCATCCTACCAGGAAAAGGAAGCAAAACTCTCCGGTATGCTGGCGGGTTCGGATGGCAGAGATGAAGTGATCATTTATCTGGCGGCGGAAAAACGGATGAAACGGCTGCCGAAAAGCAGGAGTATCCATGTGGAGCCGGGACTGCTCCAGACACTCTTTGGATATTTAGGCGAAAATAACGTAAAAGTCGTTGAAAAGTCTATTGAAAACAGCTAGAAAAACATCTAAAATGAAAAGGTCGATTACAATTAGCATTAGGAGGGTTTTTACATGGAAAAACAGATAAAGACGGTCGGCGTTCTTACAAGCGGTGGTGACGCACCGGGAATGAACGCGGCGATCCGGGCGGTTGTCCGTGAAGCACTGGCAAAGGGTCTTTCCGTAAAGGGGATCAAAAGGGGGTATGCCGGACTGCTTCAGGAAGAGATCGTGGACATGGACGCAAGAAGCGTGTCCGACATCATTGAGCGCGGCGGTACGATTTTGCAGACTGCGCGCTGCAAGGAATTTACGACACCGGAGGGACAGAAAAAAGGCGCGGACATCTGCAAAAAGCACGGGATCGACGGTGTGATCGTGATCGGTGGCGATGGTTCGTTTCAGGGGGCACAGAAACTGGCGGCACTTGGGATCAATACGATCGGTCTTCCGGGAACGATCGATCTTGACATTGCGTGTACCGATTACACAATCGGATTTGATACCGCAGTCAATACGGCGATGGAGGCGATCGACAAGGTGCGTGACACCTCGACTTCGCACGAGAGATGTTCGATCATCGAGGTTATGGGACGCGGGGCAGGCTACATTGCGCTGTGGTGCGGAATCGCAAACGGGGCGGAGGATATCCTGCTTCCGGAAAAATACGATTATGATGAGCAAAAGCTGATCGATAACATCATAGCGTGCAGAAAGCGCGGCAAGCAGCATCATATCATTATCAATGCGGAAGGCATCGGTCATTCGACCAGCATGGCAAGACGCATTGAGGAGGCGACCGGGATCGAGACGAGAGCAACGATCCTCGGTCATATGCAGCGTGGAGGAAGTCCGACCTGTAAAGACCGTGTCTATGCGTCCACGATGGGATGTTATGCGGTCGATCTGCTCTGCCAGGGCAAATCCAACCGTGTAGTGGCATACCGGAACGGTGAATTTGTGGATTATGACATTGACGAGGCACTCGCAATGAAAAAATCCATTCCGGAATACCAGTATGAGATCTGCCGCAACCTGTCGATCTAGGACGGGCTGTCAGAAAGAAAAAGGGGACAGGAAAGCGCGTACTGCCGCACTTCCCTGTCCTTTATCATGGCAACGAGGAAGGAAAAAGATGATTACAAGTACAGCAAATAAACAGATCAAAGAGCTGACACAGCTGATCAAAAAATCAAAAGCGCGAAGGGAAGAGAGGGTCTTTGTCGTGGAGGGGATCCGTATGTTTGTGGAGGCACCGAAGGAGCAGGTGCAGGCGGTCTATGCGTCGGAGAGCTTTTTAAAAGACCCGGAGCATATGGCATGTTTACAGGGATATGACTATGAGGAAGTTTCTGATTCCGTCTTCGCTTCGGTCAGCGATACCAAAACACCGCAGGGGATCCTATGCGTGGTGCGTATGCCGGAATACAGCAAAGAGACGTTTTTTTCGGAGAGCGGAGGCCTTTATCTGGTACTTGAAAATATCCAGGATCCTGGAAACCTCGGAACCATGTTCCGGACCGGAGAGGGAGCGGGAATTTCCGGCGTTATTTTAAGCCGTGATACGGTGGATCTGTTCAATCCCAAGACGATCCGTTCCACGATGGGAAGTGTATACAGAGTACCGTTTCTGATCGCGGATGACTTAGAGGCGATGATCGGGGAAATGAAAAAGCAGGGCGTACATCTGTATGCGGCGCATTTAAAAGGCGAGCAGTCATACGACCGGTTTGATTACCGGGAAAGTACCGCATTTCTGATCGGAAATGAGGGAAATGGACTGAGCGAGCGGACAGCTTCACTTGCGGACACCTATGTGCGCATTCCGATGGAGGGAAAAGTAGAATCATTAAACGCTGCCATGGCATCGGGGATCCTGCTTTACGAAGCGGCGAGACAGCGGCGCGCGGCAAAATAACGGCAAAAGCAGCAGAAAGGAAGAAAGCGATGTTCCGTTTATGGGCAAAGGAATTTAAAAATAATCATATGATGCGGGATACCGTGATCTGCGATGACACGGAAGACACCAGGACACACAAAGTATTCCGGGCACTCGAAGAGGTGTGCTACGAATTTGACCTTGGAAAGCCGCTCTGGCTGGACGCGACGGTCGAGGAATTCAAACGTCACGCAAAGACCAGATTTTATCAGGACAATTTTATCGAGGAGATCGAATTTGACTATCTGGAGATCCATGTGATCGAGGAGGATTAGGGGCAGACAATTTCCGAAAAGTATGATATGATAAAAAAAGTATGAACCGGAAGGAAGGGAATCAGATGGATATGCCGGAAAAGCTGAATGAGGGAATTGACAGTTGGAATACGGTCATGCTTTTGTATCATTCGGCCTTAAAGGAAGTCGGCACAAAGCTGGAGATCTTAAATGACGAGTTCCAGCATGTGCATCAGTATAATCCGATCGAATATATAAAATCAAGGATCAAGACGCCGGAGAGCATTGTAAAGAAGCTGCGGCGCAACGGATACGAAAGCACCATAGATAATATGGTCAATTATGTGAATGATATTGCGGGGATCCGCATCGTATGCTCCTTCACCTCCGATATCTACCGGATGGCGGACATGATCGGAAAGCAGAACGATCTTACCGTGGTGTGGGTCAAAGATTATTTTAAGAACCCGAAGGACAGCGGATACAAGAGCTACCATATGTTAGTGACGGTTCCGATCTTTTTATCGGACCGGGTAGTGGATACCAAGGTGGAGATCCAGATACGGACGATCGCAATGGATTTCTGGGCGAGCTTAGAGCACAAGATTTATTACAAATTTGAAGGAAACGCGCCGGATTATATCAGCGAGGATTTAAAGGAATGTGCGGATATTGTATCCATGCTGGATGCAAAGATGCTCTCATTAAATAAGGCGATTCTGGAAGCGAAAAAAGCGGAACAGTAAAAAAGAGCAGATGCTCCATGTGTGATGCATGGGTATCTGCTCTTTTCTCTGCGGTCTCTGTCAGATTAAGATCTTCCTAACATTCTTCCGGTTCCGGATATTCAACGCCGAAGGTATCGACAGTTACTTTTTTCATGACCTGCGGAGTCATCGGGCGGTCACTGTAATCGACCGGGGTCTCTGCGATGTGGTTTACAATATCCATGCCCTCGATGATCTTTCCGAATGCAGCGTAAGCGCCATCGAGATGCGGGGCATCTTTGTGCATGATAAAGAACTGGGAACCTGCGGAGTCCGGATGCATGGCTCTTGCCATGGATAAAACGCCTGCGGTGTGCTTTAACTCATTGTCAAAACCGTTCTGCGCGAATTCGCCGTAGATGCCGTAGCCAGGGCCGCCCATTCCGGTTCCTTCCGGGTCACCGCCCTGGATCATAAAGCCTTCGATCACGCGGTGAAAGATCAGTCCGTCATAAAAACCTTTCTGAACCAGAGTGATAAAGTTATTTACGGTATTCGGAGCGATCTCCGGATATAATTCCGCTTTCATGATATCGCCGTCTTCCATTTCAAAAGTAACAACTGGATTCTGTGCCATTTTATTTTCCTTCTTTCTTTTTGATTTCCTTTTTTCAGATAGCTTTCATTGTAACGAAAAAGTACGGGATTGTAAAGCACGGGAAAAATAAATATAATAAAGCGGAAACAAATGAGAGGAGGAACTGCCGGTGGCATTAAAATTTGTGATCGCCTGGGAAGCGGAACTGCCCGGGGAAGAACACGCGGATCTTTCCATATCCGGTCTGTTATCCGGTTTACATAAATATGGCGCGGAGGCATTTCTGATCCCCGCTGCCTATGCGGAGGAAAAAACGCTCGCGCAGATCTTAAAAGAAAACAGTTTAAAACCGGAGGAGGGGCTGGCGCTTGTGGCAACCGACGCTTCGCTGGCGCAGACGGCGGGGCTTCCCATCGCGACTGTCGCGTTCCTTCATCCGGCATTTCCGGGGCAAAGCCTTCTTTCGGCACAGATTCTGGTGGAGGGATTTGAGGAAGTTGATTTTTATTTCCTCGAACGGATCTACGACAGAAAGCACAACATCCCGTGGCGGGTCATTGACACGGAGCGGTGCTATCTGCGGGAGATGAAAGAGGATGATCTGGACGCGCTTTATGAACTGTACGCGGGAGAGGGCATGACCAGATATATGGAGCCGCTCTATGAGGACAGGCAGGAAGAGGCGGAATATATGCGCGCCTATATTGCGAGCCAGTATTACTATTATGGCTATGGCATGTGGGTGGTGATCGAACGGGCAACCGGGAAGCTGATCGGGAGAGCGGGACTTGACAACCGGAACATACACGGTGGGATCGAACTGGAAATGGGATATGCCGTCGCCGCGGATCATCACAGACAGGGATATGCCACGGAGATCTGTCTTGCGATCCTGAAGTACGCCGGGGAATTTCTGGAATTTTCGCGCGTCAACTGCCTGGTGGATAAGGAAAACGAGGCGTCCGTACAGCTTCTTTTAAAACTGGGCTTTGTATGGAGGGAAGAACTTTTTATGGACGGCGCGTACATGCAGCGCTATGTTTATTCATTTCCCGAAGCATAAAGCGTGGCCCCTTTGCATATAGTTTGGGTAAAGGGGGATCTGACAATGGAAAAATCAAAAACAATATTTCTGGTCGTAAAGGTGCTGTTTGCCATGTATATCGTTACAGGGCTGATCCTGCTGCTTCTTACGGCACTGCTTTATAAATTTGATATCGGAGAAAATGTGATCAACCTCGGCGTGATTGCGGTTTACATAATCTCTGGCTTCCTGGGAGGATTTATTCTGGGGAAAGTGAAAAAAACGAGAAAATTTCTGTGGGGCATGGTGATCGGCGGGCTGTATTTTCTGATCCTGTTTGCGGCATCCGTGCTGTTTGAAAAAGGACTCGGAAATGACGCGGGACATTTTGTGACTACATTTGTTCTTTGTGTGGCATCCGGCATGGCGGGCGGAATGCTTGGCTAAAGATGAAAAAAATGCTTTTCTTATGAAAAACTATGTGCTATACTATACAAAGGTATTTTTGGAAAGGAGAACGAATATGAAACACGTAAAGACATTAAATACAAGAAAATTACAGAATACAGTAAGAAAAGGTGGATGCGGCGAATGTCAGACATCCTGCCAGTCTGCATGCAAGACTTCCTGTACTGTAGGAAACCAGACATGTGAGCAGTGCAAATAAGCACGGAAATGTAATGGAATAGTGTGATACAAACGACCGTTCGCGAAGGCGTGCGGTCATTTGTTCGTTTACAAGAAGAAATTTTTTTAGAATTAGAAAGAGAGGACTGCATCGTGGTTCATCAGTATAGAAATAACGGCTACAATATCGTGTTGGACGTCAACAGCGGTGCGATTCATGTTGTGGATGACGTGACATATGATGTCATCCCACTGTTTGAAGCACATACCACAGGCGAGATCGTGGCTGCCCTGAAAGATAAATATAAGGAAGAAGAGATCAAAGAAGCCTGCGAGGAAGTGAGCGAGTTAAAAGAAAACCAGGAATTATTTACACCGGACGAGTATGAAGATTACATCATGGACTTCAAGAAACGTCCGACCGTCGTAAAAGCGCTGTGTCTCCACATCGCGCACGACTGTAACCTCGCCTGTCGCTACTGCTTTGCAGAAGAAGGCGAATACCATGGAAGAAGAGCGCTCATGTCCTACGAAGTAGGAAAAGCAGCATTGGATTTTCTGATCGCCAATTCCGGAAACCGGAGAAATCTCGAGGTGGATTTCTTTGGCGGAGAGCCGACATTAAATTTCCAGGTGGTAAAGGATTTAGTGAAATACGGCAGGGAACAGGAAAAGATCCACAACAAGAATTTCCGTTTTACCCTTACAACAAACGGTGTCCTTTTAAATGACGAGATCATGGAGTTTGCCAATAAGGAAATGGCAAATGTGGTCTTAAGTATCGACGGAAGAAAAGAGGTCAACGACCGTATGCGCCCGTTCCGAGGCGGACAGGGAAGCTACGATCTGATCGTTCCGAAATTCCAGAAATTTGCGGACAGCAGAAACCAGAACAACTATTATGTGCGTGGTACCTTCACACACAACAATCTGGATTTCTCACAGGATGTACTGCATCTTGCGGATCTCGGATTTAAGCAGATCTCGGTTGAGCCGGTTGTTGCGCAGGATACCGACGACTACGCGATCCGGGAGGAAGATCTGCCACAGCTGTTTGCGGAATATGACAATCTCGCGGCAGAGATGGTAAAGCGTCATAAAGAGGGAAAGGACTTTAACTTTTTCCATTTTATGATCGACCTGGAAGGCGGCCCATGTGTGGCAAAACGTCTTTCCGGCTGTGGCTCCGGAACCGAATATCTCGCGGTGACACCGTGGGGAGATCTCTATCCGTGCCATCAGTTTGTCGGAAATGAAGATTTCTTAATGGGCAATGTATATGACGGGGTCAAGAATACGGAGATCCGTGATGAATTCAAGTGCTGCAATGTCTATGCGAAGGAAAAATGCAAAGAATGCTTCGCGAGATTTTACTGCAGCGGCGGATGTGCGGCCAACTCCTACAACTTCCACGGTAATATTACAGATACATACGACGTCGGATGTGAGCTTGAGAGAAAGCGTGTAGAGTGCGCGATCATGATAAAAGCGGCACTGGCGGACGAAGATTAAAACACAAGAGAGGTAAATGACCATGAAAAAGAGCAGAGGTATCGCGATCCTTGCCGCCGTCCTTATCATTCTGGCAGGGCTTGCGTATAGTGCATCTATCATTCTGTCGTCTACGGGCAAGGGAGAGAACCATAACATCAAACTCGGACTTGATCTTGCAGGCGGTGTCAGCATTACCTATCAGGTAATGGATGATAATCCGACAGATGAGGAAATGAGTGATACGGTTTATAAGCTTCAGAAACGTATTGAATCTTACAGTACGGAGGCACAGGTTTACAAACAGGGCGATGACCGTATTACGGTTGAGATCCCGGGTGTAACAGACGCCAACGAGATCCTTGAGGAACTGGGAACACCTGGTTCTCTGGAATTCCGTGATCCGGACGGAAATGTGTGCCTGACCGGTGATGATGTGGAAACCGCAAAGGCAGTTGCCCAGACAAACAAGATGGGCTCTACGGAATATGTTGTAGACTTAAAGTTCAACGAAGAGGGAACCAAGAAGTTTTCGGATCTTACTTCCGCGCATGTCGGAGAGGTTTGCCCGATCGTATATGATGAGCAGACCATCAGTATGCCGCGTGTCAACGAAGCGATCACCGGAGGCTCCGCACAGATCTCCGGTATGAGCAGCTATGAGGAGGCAGAGACACTCGCTTCCAATATTCGTATCGGTTCTCTGTCCCTCACCCTGCAGGAACTGCAGTCAGAGGTTGTCGGAGCGCAGCTCGGAAGCGAAGCGATCTCGACCGCTTTGCAGGCGGCAGCCATCGGTCTTATCTTTGTAGCGGTATTTATGATCGCGTACTACTGGATCGCAGGTGTTGCGGCAACGATCGCGCTCGGTGTTTACTCTACACTTGTGGTAGCGATCATCTACTTATTTGATGTCACACTTACTTTGCCTGGTATCGCGGGTATCATTCTTTCCATCGGTATGGCGGTAGATGCGAACGTCATTATTTTCGCGCGTATCCGTGAGGAGATCGCTTCCGGAAAGACGGTCCGCACCTCGATCGAGACCGGATTTAAGAAAGCGCTTTCCGCGATCCTCGATGGAAATATCACGACCCTGATCGCGGCGGCGGTACTTGGGATCAAGGGAAGTGGTACGGTAAAGGGATTTGCCTATACACTGGCGATCGGTATCATCCTTTCCATGTTCACTGCGTTAATCGTAACCCGTTTTCTGGTAAGAGCGCTTTACGCGGTCGGATTCAAGGATGCGAAATTCTATGGAAAATCCAAAGAACGTAAGGTGATCAGTTTTGTATCCAAGCGCCATGTATTTTACATCATTTCCCTGGCGATCATTGCGGCCGGATTTATCGGAATGGGTGTAAACAAGGCAAACGGAAAGGGCGCGCTCAACTTAAGCCTTGAGTTTGTCGGCGGTACTTCAACTACCGCAGACTTCGGCAAGAACTATACCTTAAGTGAGATCGACAGCGAGATCGTTCCGAAGATCCAGGAAGTAGTCGGAAGCGGAGAGATCCAGACGCAGAAGATCCAGAACAGTACCCAGATCGTATTTAAGACCAGAAATCTGGATCTTGACGAGCGTGAAGCATTAAATCAGACACTGGCAGATAACTTCGGTGTAGATGAAAAGACGATCTCCAGCAATACGATCAGCTCAACGATCAGTTCGGAAATGACTTCGGACGCGGTATGGGCAGTTGTCATTGCGACGATCTGTATGCTGATCTACATCTGGTTCCGCTTTAATGATATCCGTTTCGCGACCAGCGCGATCCTCGCCCTAGTGCATGACGTACTGGTTGTGCTGACCTGTTATTCCCTGCTTCGGATCTCAGTCGGAAGTACCTTCATTGCCTGCATGCTTACAATCATCGGTTACTCGATCAATGATACGATCGTTGTATTTGACCGTATCCGTGAGACATTAAAGAATGTGCGCACACAGGATGAGGCGGCGTTAAAGGAGATCGCGGACAAGAGTATCAACCAGACGATCTCACGAAGTATCAATACCTCACTTACCACCTTTGTCATGGTATTTTTACTGTGGCTGCTCGGCGTGACATCGATCAGGGATTTCGCGCTGCCGCTCATGGTAGGTATCGTAAGTGGTACTTATTCGTCCATCTGTATTGCAACGAACCTGTGGTTCTCTTTCCACAAGCTTGGCAGCAAGAAAGCAAAGAAAAAATAAAGAAAAAGAGAAGGATGCTTCTGCGGCGGGGTGCCGCAGGAGCATTTTTCCTTATCGGGAGAATAAAATGCAAAAAACAGTTCTTTTTGTTGGTTATCTGATCGCGGTGAATCTCCTTGGCATTGCCCTGATGGGGATCGACAAACAAAAGGCGAGAAAAAGAAAATGGCGGATCCCGGAGCGGACGCTTTTCCTATGCGCGCTGCTTGGCGGAAGCGCAGGGGCGTGGGCTGGAATGTATCTGTTCCGCCACAAGACCAGACACTGGTATTTTGTCGTCGGAATGCCGCTTATTTTGGCAGTGCAGATCGCGGTGGCAGTCTGGCTCTCCAACGGCGGCGCGGGTTTTACATTTGCCTGAAATATGATATAATCACGGTATCGTGTGCATAAACGGCATTTTTGATGCAAAAATATGCGTGGTGAAAGGAAAATGTGGGATGAAATTATCAGTATGCAATATTGCCTGGACGGCGGAGCATGATGCAAAAATGTACGGGAAGATGAAAGAACTCGGCATGGAGGGCATTGAGATCGCACCGACCAGGATCTTTCCGGATGTGCCCTATGAGCATTTAAGCGGGGCACGTCTGTTTGCGGAACAGTTAAAAAAGGAGTACGGGCTTTCGGTCGCCTCCATGCAGTCGATCTGGTATCAGAGAACAGAGAAGCTGTTTGGCAGTGAGGCAGAGCGTGAGGCACTTCTTTCCTATACAAAGCAGGCGATCGATTTCGCGGAGGCTGCAGGCTGTCTGAATCTGGTGTTCGGATCGCCAAAAAACCGTGTGACGCAGGGGGCGGACTGTCATGAGACGGCGGTTCGGTTCTTTGGTGAGCTGGGGCAGTACGCAGCGGAACATCATACCTGCCTTTCGCTGGAGGCAAATCCGGCGATCTATGGAACGGATTTTATCAATCGTACCACAGAGGCGTTTGCACTGGTAAAAGAGGTGGATTCCAAAGGATTTGCGGTAAATATTGACTTTGGTACGATCCTCGCAAACGAGGAGGATCTTTCTTTCCTTACGGAGGAGAACCTTCCTTATATCAATCACATCCATATCAGTGAGCCGTACCTTGCGCCGGTGCAAAGACGCAGTCTGCATGAGGAATTCGCGAAGCGGCTTGGCGCGCTCGGCTATGACCGGTATGTGTCGGCAGAGATGAAAACGGCGGAACAGACAGAGGATGTGTTTGCGGTACTTTCCTATATGAAGGAGGTATTCGCGTGATCGTGGAAGGAATATTCGGCGTACCGAAATATGAGTGTACGCAGTATCAGGAAAAACACTCGGATTACTGTGTGCTGATCCCGATCATCAACGAGGGAGAGCGCATTGCAAAGGAGCTTGCGCGGGCGAAAAAGGCAGGGATCGATCAGATCGCGGATATTATCATCTGCGACGGCGGTTCTACCGATGGCTGTACGGATGCGGAAACCTTAAAAAAACTTGGCGTCAATACGCTTTTGGTAAAGCGGGACACCGGAAAACAGGGCGCTCAGCTGCGCATGGGCTTTCATTTTGCACTGGAACAGCGAGAATATCTCGGAATCGTTACGATAGACGGAAACAACAAAGACAGCATAGAGGATGTCGGACGGTTTATCGAAAAATTAAAAGAGGGCTATGATTTTATCCAGGGCTCCCGTTTTATCAGAGGCGGGAAAGCGGTAAATACCCCGAAGGTCAGATACCTTTCGGTCAGACTGCTGCACGCGCCGGTCATCTCACTCACGGCGGGACACTGGTACACCGATACGACCAATGCCTACCGTGGTTATTCGGCGCGTTATTTAAAGGACGCGCGTGTCGGGATCTTCCGGGATGTCTTTATGACCTATGAGCTGCTGGCGTATCTGTCGGTGCGTGCCGATCAGCTCGGCTTAAAGACCTGTGAGATCCCGGTGACAAGGGCGTATCCGGCGAAGGGGAAAGTGCCGACCAAGATCTCATTTGTAAAAGGAAACAGCGAGCTTTTAAAGATCCTGTTCGCGAATCTGTTTCGGAAATACAATGTAAAGTAAGGAAAGTCAGGGGAAGAAATGAATTACGATAAGATAATCCTCGGAGCGGGACTCTACGGCCTCTACTCCGCGCTGTTTTGCGGGAGGCGGGGCGAAAAGGTCGCGGTCTTCGAGTATGATGACGCGCCGTTTCGACGTGCAACCTATATCAATCAGGCGCGTGTCCATATGGGGTATCACTATCCCAGATCTTTTTCAACGGCGATCAAATCTGCCGGTTATTTCAGACGTTTTAATGAGGAATATGGCTTTTGCGTACACCGGTCCTTTGACCAGATCTATGCGACATCAGCGGCATTTTCCTGTACGGACGCGGCGCAGTTTGAAAAGTTCTGCCGCGCGGCGGGGATCCGGTGTGAGGAAGTTGCGGTGTCGAAATATTTTAACAGCGGAATGTGCGATGGCGCGTTTCTGACCGAGGAGTACACCTACGACGCGATGATCTTAAAAGAATATTTTTTGGAGGAGCTCGCAAAGCATCCAAACGTGGAGCTTCATTTTCATGCAAGGATAAAGGACATCTGCCGCAGGGAGACGCATTATGAGGTGACACTGGCGGACGGCGGAACATATGAGGCGGGATTTCTGTTAAACGCGACTTACGCGTCGGAAAACCAGATCCTCGCAAGGCTTGGATTTGAACCGTTTCAGATCAAGTATGAACTGTGCGAGATCATTCTCTGCGAAGTGGATGAGGTCTTCAAAAAGTTTGGGATCACCGTCATGGACGGACCGTTTTTTTCCATTATGCCGTTTGGAAAGACCGGCTTCCATTCCCTCACGTCAGTGACATTCACGCCGCATGAGACGAGTTATGACACACTGCCGGCTTTTGAGTGCCAGAAGGGGAATGAAGCGTTTTGTTCGCCGGCGCAGCTTGGAAACTGCAATGAATGCAAAAACCATCCGGAGAGCGCGTGGAGCTATATGTCAAACCTGGCGAAAAAATATTTAAAGGACGAGTACCATTTTGCGTATCAGTCCTCTCTGTTTTCCATGAAGCCGATCTTAAAATCATCGGAGGTGGATGATTCCAGACCGACCGTTATCCGGAAATTCAGTGAGGGACCGACGTTTGTGAGCGTGCTGTCCGGAAAGATAAATACGGTATACGATTTGGATGAGGTGCTGATTGATGGATAATAAAATAAAAGAGGCAAATTTTGTCTCCGCAGTTATTTACATACATAACAATGAAAGAGAGATCACGCCGTTTTTGGAGTGGCTCGATACCCAGTTGGATTTAAACTTTAAAAAATACGAGATCATCTGCGTGGATGACGGCTCCATGGACGCAAGTGAAGAGGCGGTCCGCGCATATGGAAAGAACAGGGCGAAGGAAGCGGTGTCGTTGCTTCATATGAGTTATTTTCAGGGGCTTGAGGTCGCAATGAACGCGGGAGTCGATCTCGCGATCGGAGACTTTGTCTTTGAATTTGATACGGTGTGCATGGACTACAAGACTGAGCTTCTGATGCAGGTCTACCGCCGGTCGCTTGATGGATTTGATATTGTGAGCGCTTCCGCAATGCGGAAAAATAAGTGGACTTCCAATCTTTTTTACCGTGTGTTCAATCATTTTTCAAAGACGCAGTATAAGATACAGAATGAGACGTTCCGGATTCTCTCCCGCAGAGCGATCAACCGCGTGCATTCGCTCAGTAAGACCATTCCCTACCGGAAAGTGCTTTACGCGAACTGTGGACTGCTCGCGGACTGCATTTCCTATACGCCGTCCCAAAAACTTGAGCGCAGTTTTTCCGATGAACAGGCAAAAATGCGCCGGACGCTGGCGGTGGACTCCCTGGTACTGTTTACCAACATCGGCTACAAGGCGGCGGTCACCATGACCGGAGTTATGATGGTTGCGACACTGGCGGTGGCGATCTACGCGGTCGCGGTCTTTGCGCTTGGAAATCCGATCCAGGGCTGGACGACCACGATCCTGTTTCTGGCAGTATCCTTTTTCGGGCTGTTCTCCATTCTGACGATCATCATCAAGTATCTGTCGCTGATCCTGCAGCTGGTATTTAAAAAACAGAAGTATTCGTTTTCATCGATCGAAAAGATCACAAAATAGGAGGGATTATGGACGCAATCGTAGGCTATACCGGCTTTGTCGGCTCGAATCTGTGCAGCCATCACACATTTGCCAGTCAGTATAATTCAAAAAATATCAAAGAAGCGTTTGGCAGCAGGCCGGAGCTTTTGGTCTATTCCGGTGTTCCGGCGGAAATGTTTCTGGCAAACAAAGACCCGGAGGGAGATCTTGCCATCATAAAAAACGCGATCGAAAATATCAAAAAGATCATGCCGGAAAAACTGGTGCTCATCTCCACGGTCGCGGTGTATCCAAAGCCGAACGGAGTGGATGAGACAGACGTGATCCGGACAGAGGATCTGTCAGCGTACGGCAAAAACAGGCGCTATCTTGAGCAGTGGGTGGAAGAAAATGTAAAAGACCATCTGATCGTGCGTCTTCCGGCGATCTACGGGATCCACATGAAAAAGAACTTTATCTATGATTATATCCATGTGATCCCTGCCATGCTAAATCAGGCGAAATATGAGGAGTTAAAGGAAAAAGATCCGTTTTTTACAAAATATTATACCTTGCAGGACAACGGATTTTACCGGTGCGGCAATCCTGACAAAGAGGACGCGGCAAAGCTCAGGGATTATTTTAAGCGTGTGGGATTCTCTGCGCTTAATTTTACGGATTCGAGAAGTGTCTATCAGTTTTATGCGTTAAAATATCTCTGGACACACATCGAACGGGCAATGAAGCTTGGGATCCGCAAGCTGAACCTTGCAGTGGAACCGTTATCGGTGCAGGAAGTCTATGCTTACTTAAACGGAGGGCAGTTTGTAAATGAACTGGCAAAAGAACCGTTTGATTATGATTTCCATACGATACACGCAGAAGAATTCGGCGGTGCGAACGGGTATCTGTTTTCGAAAGAACAGGTGCTTGGGGATCTCGCGGAGTTTGTAAAGGAACAGACAGAGGAATTGAGATAAAGGAGAAAACAGTTATGAAACAGAACAAAAAAAGAGCGCTCTTTTATGTGCTTCTTTTTGTGCTCGGTGTGGTGTTCGGACTTACGAAGATTAACGGACAGGCGGAGGACGGCTATCTGTTAAAGGCGGACGAAAAAGGAAATGACGATCTGATCTATAATTATCCGCTGGAAAAAGACCAGGGGGTATCCGAAGAATACCTGGTCGGAAGGAGTACGCTTGAGGGATTCCGGCTTTCTGTGGGACGGAACCAGAAGGATATCCGCTTTGATGTCAAAATCGAGGAAAAGGGCGGCGGGATAACCAGGGAATGGAAGGATCTGACAGAGCAGGATTTAGATGACAGAGGAAGGATCTGTCTTTTTTTCGACGAAAAGGAAAGAGACGCGAAGGGAAAGGTATTTCTCGTGCGGATCACGGCACGCACCGCAGGGTTAAATATCCGCATGTATCCGCAGCCGGACGGGAACCTTGGCACTTCGGATGTGGATGGCATGGCGCTTGATCTGCAGCTGATTTACGACAGGGTGAGCGTCCTTCTTGTAAATCTGCTGTTTATCCTTGGATGCGCGGTGGGAAATCTTTTGCTGTTTTTGCTTTTGAATCGCGAAAAAGTATCAATGGTAAAAGTATTTCTTCTGCTGTATGGCGCACTTGGAGCGGTATATCTCGGCGTGATCCCGTTTAGCATGGTGCCGGATGAATCCATCCACTATTTCCGTGCCTATGAGATCGCGGACGGTAATTTCATCTCGGATATTACCGATGAGGAGGGACATGCCGCGTATCTGATCTCTTATCCATGGGAGTGGGAGGAGACAAAGGATCACCTGATCACGCAGTATGAGGTGAAAGAGCAGACGGGGCTTGTGGAATCGGAAGAAAATGATGCCGGACGTAGCTTTAACGCGACGGCGCTCTATTCACCGCTTTCGTATCTGCCGCAGTCGCTCGGGATCGCGGCGGCACGGCTTTTTACCGGAAAAGTCTGGATCCTGTTTCTCGCCGGCCGGATCTTTAATTTCGCGGCGATCGGTGCGGTCATGGCACTTGCGGTGCATCTGATGCCATACGGAAAGAAATATCTGATCCTGATCGCGCTCATACCGATGAACCTGCATGAGTGTATCTCGCTTGCGCCGGATGGTATGGTGACGGCATTGGTCTTTTTGCTGATCGCCTTTGTACTGTATCTGCGGGAGCGGGGAAAAGAGCCGCTTACGCGCGGTCAGCTTGTGGCACTGTATGTGCTTGCGGTCGCGATCAGCCTTTACAAGATCGTATACCTGCCGTTCTGCCTGCTGTATTTTTTGATCCCGCGGGAACAGTTTGGAAGCAAAAAGAGGTATTTTGGCCATGTGGCGGGCGTGATGGCGGCAGTCGCGGTATTTCTCGGAGGATGGATGCGCATTTCTTCACGCTATCTGTTCCCGTTCAATCCGGGCGTGGATTCCGGGCAGCAGACCCATGAAATACTGACGCACCCGTTTTTCTATGCGGGAGTTGTGATAAACACACTGGTGGAAAAGGCAACTTACTATTTTAATACCATGCTTGGGACAAAACTCGGATGGCTGAATGTGGAAGTGGATGAGATCTTGCTGTATCTGTTCGCGTTTGTCGTGGTTGCGGCGATCGCAGCGGATGCTGCAAGAAAAAAGCGCACCGACCGCCCGTTCGCGTGGGTGACGGTTTTGATCCTCGCAAGTACCGTGCTCCTAATCCTGACCAGTCTCTATGTGGAGTGGACTGCGGTGCGCGCACAGGTCGTGGAAGGGGTGCAGGGAAGATATTTTATCCCGCTTTTACTGCCGCTTTGTCTTGCGATCGCGGGAAGACGCGACGACGAAAATGAGCTTCTGGAAAATGACAGACTGGGGCTTACCCTGGCGCTTGGCGTAAACATCTGCGTGCTTGCGGTTTTGATCATAACATTTCTTCCATAAAAGGAAATTGTGGCGGAATTTGGAAAAGTGGTTGAAATAAAAAAATGATTCTTATATAATTATGCATAATAGGAATTGGGTCGAAAGGAGATTTTTTATGTACACACTAGAAGATATAAAAGCAGTTGATACTGAGATCGCAGACGCGATTTCCGCTGAATTTGACAGACAGAACAGCCACATCGAGCTGATCGCGTCGGAGAACTGGGTCAGCCATGCGGTCATGTCCGCGATGGGAAGCGTTCTGACGAATAAATATGCAGAAGGCTATCCGGCGCACCGTTATTACGGCGGCTGTGACTGCGTGGACGTGGTAGAGGAACTCGCAAGAGAGAGAGCAAAGGAGTTGTTTGGCTGTGAATACGTCAATGTACAGCCGCATTCCGGCGCACAGGCAAATATGGCAGTGCAGTTCGCAGTGTTAAAACCGGGCGACACGATCATGGGTATGAACTTAGACCACGGCGGACATCTGACACACGGAAGTCCGGTCAACTTCTCCGGTACTTATTTCCATGTCGTTCCGTATGGTGTCAATGACGAAGGATTCATTGATTATGACAAGGTGATGGAGATCGCGATGGAATGCAAGCCGAAGATGATCATCGCGGGAGCTTCCGCTTATGCGAGAACCATTGATTTTAAGAAGTTCCGTGAGATCGCGGACGCATGCGGCGCGCTTCTTATGGTCGATATGGCACATATCGCAGGTCTTGTGGCGGCAGGACTTCATCCAAGCCCGATCCCGTACGCGCACATCGTTACGACAACGACACATAAGACCCTGCGCGGACCGAGAGGCGGCATGATCTTATGTAAGGACAAAGAGATCGCCGATAAGTATAAATTAAACAAAGCGATCTTCCCGGGCATCCAGGGTGGCCCGCTCATGCATGTGATCGCGGCAAAGGCAGTCTGCTTCAAAGAAGCGCTTCAGCCGGAATTTAAGGTATACCAGAAGAACATCGTGGACAATGCGCAGGCACTCTGCAAGGGTCTGATGGACCGCGGTATCAAGATCGTTTCCGGTGGAACAGACAATCATCTGATGTTAGTAGACCTTACCAACTTCGGACTGACCGGAAAAGAAGTGGAAAAACTGTTAGATTCCGTAAACATCACGGCAAACAAGAACACGATCCCGAACGATCCGCAGTCTCCGTTCGTAACCAGTGGTGTCCGTCTTGGAACACCGGCAGTTACCTCAAGAGGATTGAACACAGAGGATATGGACAAGGTAGCGGAAGCGATCGCGATCATGATCAAAAACGGTGAGAGCGGCGCAGAGCAGGCAAAAGCGATCGTTAAGGAATTAACGGATAAATATCCGCTTAAATAAAAGAAAATTTAAGAAAAATTAAGAGTGCGCGGGATGTAATTTCGCGGCGGATATGATAGGATGATTAAGAACGAAACAGGTTTTTGATCATCCTGTTTTTTATTAAAAAAGGAAGCGAAGAGAAGATTATCTGAAATAGAAAAGGAGAAGAGATGAGGAAAAAGAAGATCGGGGTCATTCTTGGGACAGTGGCAGTGCTCGCGGCAGTCGGTGCGGGCGGCTGGTACCTTTACGGAAAGTTTTACAAAAACGCGGCAAAGAGCTGTGAGGACAAGGTATATGTGGAGTCGGTAGCAAAGATCATGCAGACGGCGACCGGCGCAAACAACCGGTATTCCGGTGTGGTTGAACCGCAGGATACCTGGGAAGTGAATCTGGATACAAGCAGAAAGCTTCTTGAGGTGTATGTGGAGGAGGGCGATGAGGTGGAAGAAGGAACACCGTTATTTTCCTACGATACCTCGGATCTGAAGCTGGAACTTCAGCAGGCGGAGCTTGAGATCGAAAATATAAACAATCAGATCACGACCTACACCGAACAGATCACAGCGCTTACAAACGAGCGGGATAAAGCGACGACCGATGACGCGAGGTTTGATTACACGACACAGATACAGACGGTACAGACTTCGATCCGTCAGTCGCAGTATGAGCTTGCGAGTAAGAAAGCGGGGATCGACAAGATCAATACCTCGATCAGTGATTCCGTGATCAAAAGCAAGATACCGGGTGTCGTGAAGAACATAAACACCGCCGGGAATGATGATACGGGATCGGGCGGCGCGTACATGACGATCCTTGCGACCGGGGAATTTCAGATCAAAGGAAAGGTCAATGAACAGAATATCGGCGGTATCAGTGAAGGACAGGCGGTCATCGTCCATTCCAGAGTAGATGAGAGCCTGATCTGGCGGGGAACAGTTGTAAAGATCGATACGGAGAGCACACAGACAGATTCGGACTCTTCGATGTTTTACAGCAGCAGTAGCGATTCGATGCAGCAGTCATCCAGTTATCCGTTTTATGTGACGTTGGATTCGGCGGATGGACTGATGCTCGGACAGCATGTATACATAGAACCGGATTTCGGACAGCAGGAGGTCAAAGAGGGGATCTGGCTTTATGGCAGTTATCTGGTGTTTGAGGAAGAGACGCCTTATGTATGGGCGGCGGATGCCGATGGAAGACTGAAAAAATGTCAGGTGGAAACCGGGGAGTATGATGAGAACCTCGATGAATACCAGATCGTTTCCGGGCTTGAGGAGACAGACCGGATCGCGTATCCGATGCCCGGTCTGTATGAGGGAGTGGAAGCAGTTGATGATGAAGCCCTGGTGGATTACAGTTCGCCGCTTTATACCGATATGTACGGAACCGAAAGCTACGACATGGAGAGCATGTACGGAACCGAGAGCTATGATATGGAAAGTATGTACGGAACCGAGAGTTACGATATGGAGAGCATGTATGATACGGAATATGGGGAGGTGGCGCCATGATCCTTGACCTCAGACATATTTTTAAGGACTATACGCAGGATAAGCTGGTGATACCGGTGCTTAAGGATGTATCTCTTCAGGTGGACAAGGGCGAATATGTGGCGATCATGGGTCCATCCGGATCCGGAAAGACCACATTGATGAACATCATCGGCTGTCTGGATCATCCGACTTCCGGAAGCTATGAACTGGACGGGCAGAATGTACTCGGGTTAAAAGACCGCGCGTTATCCGATCTCAGATTAAACAGCATTGGCTTTGTGTTTCAGAGCTTTCATCTGATGCCGAGAGAAACCGCACTGGAAAATGTGGCACTTCCGCTTTCCTATGCGGGAGTCGGGAAGCGGGCAAGGCGTGAGGCGGCAAAGAAAGCGCTGGATCGTGTCGGGCTTTCGGATCGTGTCACATTTAAGCCGACGCAGCTTTCCGGTGGACAGAAACAGCGTGTCGCGATCGCGCGGGCCATGGTCAATAACCCAAAGATCCTTTTGGCGGATGAACCGACCGGGGCACTGGATTCAAAATCGGGCGCGCAGATCATGGATCTGTTCCGGAAACTGAATGAAGAAGGCGTTACGATTGTTATGATCACCCACGATGAGAAGATCGCGGCGCATGCGAAGCGAACACTCCGCATTGTGGACGGTGAGATCTTAAAAGAGAAGGAGGATGCTTCATGAAAAAGAAAATTCTTGTCTTTTTGCTCACTGCGGCGATCCTTGGCGGCGGAGGCGCGGGCGGATATGCCGGCTATAAAAATTACCGGGACAAACATACGGAAGCAGAAGTCTGGTCGGTTGCGTCTTTGGACTGGGGATACTGGGGTTCGGATATGGAGTGCTCCGGTGTGGTCACCAATGATGTGGCGCAGCAGATCTATCTAAACAGTGAACAGCAGGTGGAGGAAGTTTATGTGGAAGAAGGTCAGACCGTGTCGGTCGGAGATCCCCTGTTAAAATACGATGAGACTTCCATACAGTATGAAATCCAGATGAAAGAACTGGATATAGAGACCATTCAGAATAATACAGCGATCGCGGAACGGGCGTTAAACAGGTTGCAAAATATGACGCCGATCGAGGAAAAGCCGGAAGAACCATGGATCGAGGAGGATACCGAAGAGGAAACGACAGCAGATGTGACGCCGGAGGACGACCGGGAGGACTGGCTTTTTCAGCAGCAGGAGGACAGTCAGCAGTCCGGAAATCCGAATGAGATCAGCGATGCGTATGATGCGGCGGATCTTGAGACCGATGAAGCCTGGGAAAATGTGATCGAACCGGAAGTTACCGAGGAACCGGTACAGCCTGAGGAAGAGCCCGAAGAGGACACGGAGGTGGAGATCGGCTATACAAAGGAAGAACTGGCAAGGGAGATCTTAACGACCAAGAATAAACTAAGGGATCTGGATGTAAGCCTGCGCACGGCGCAGCTGGAGCTGACCAAATTAAAAAAACAGGCGGAGGACGCAACGGTATACGCGTCCATAAACGGTGTGGTAAAGACGCTTCAGGATGTGGACAATCTGCCCGGTGACGGCAGCGCATTCCTTGTGGTCACAGGATCGGACGGACTGTATGTCAAAGGGCAGATCGGCGAGCTTTTGTTAGATCAGGTGACACCGGGCACACCGGTCTCACTGACTTCCTGGCAGAGCAATGCCATGTGTGACGCAACGATCACAGAGATCGCGGAATACCCATCCGACGGCGGATACTACGGTTCCGGCAATCCAAACAGTTCCTATTATGAGTTTACCGCGTACATTGAGGATGCGGGAGCCCTGACAAATGGAGAAGCGGTGGACATCACGATCCAGGGAGCTCAGGATGTGTCCGCAGACGCGATTTATCTGCAAAAAGCCTATGTCAGAAAAGAGAACGGAAAGTATTATGTTTTAAAAGAAGACGGGGACGGACGGCTCAAAAAGCAGTATGTAAAGACCGGAAAGACGGTATATGGAAGTGCCATAGAGATCAGATCCGGTATTACGGCGGACGATTATATTGCCTTTCCCTATGGGAAAACAGCAAAGGAAGGCGTTCGTACCAAGCAGGCAGACACCACCTATTATGGGATGACAGAGAGGAGGAGTGCGAATGTTTGAGAATATCCGGCTTTCGTTTAAAGGCATCTGGTCACACAAAATGCGCTCCTTTTTAACGATGCTCGGCATTATTATCGGAATTGCGGCAATTATCGCGATTGTTTCCACAATTAAGGGGACAAATGAGCAGATTAAGGAAAATCTGATCGGATCCGGGCAGAATACGGTGAGCATCCAGCTCTATCAGGGCGATTATCCCTATGACATGAGTTATTCCGAGCTGCCGGCCGGGGTACCGGTCATTGGGCAAGAGGAGTTAGAAGAGATCCGGCAGGCAGACAGGGTGAAAAACGCGTCGGTTTATCTGAGCCGTCAGGATTATGACGGAGTATATTATCTTGAAAATTCACTGTCCGGCGGATATGTGATGGGGATCGATCAGAATTATCTTGCCACCTGCGGTTATATTCTGCGGGAGGGACGGGGATTTGATACCTCTGACTATGAGAATTACCATAAGGTGGCGCTGCTCGATGAAAATTCGAGTGAGGCGCTGTTTCAGGGAGAGGACGCGGTCGGAAAGACGATCGAGATTCAGGGGGAACCGTATCTGGTCGTGGGGATCATAGTTGCGCAAAAGACATTTGAGCCGGTCATAAACAGCATTGATGACTATTACACTTACGCGGAAGACAGCAGTGGAAAAGTCTACATACCGGATACGACCTGGCCGATCATTTATCAGTATGATGAACCGCAGAATCTGATCGTGAAGGTGGAAAGCACGGATGATATGACTGTGGTCGGAAAGGAATGCGCCGGAATCCTAAACGATCATTTAAGCGTTTCCGACGATACGATCCAGTATAAGGCGGAGGATCTCTTAGAGCAGGCAAAACAGATCCAGGAACTCAGCGCGTCCACCAACACAATGTTGATCTGGATCGCGGGGATCTCCCTTCTGGTCGGCGGTATCGGCGTTATGAACATCATGCTCGTGTCGGTGACGGAGCGCACGCAGGAGATCGGGTTAAAGAAAGCGATCGGGGCAAGAAAAGGAAAGATCCTGGCGCAGTTTCTGACCGAGGCGGCGGTGCTCACGAGTTTCGGCGGACTCATCGGTGTCGCAGTCGGGATCGCGCTTGCCGAGATCATCGCAAAAGTGAGCGAGACACCGGTTGCCATCAGTGCTCCGGCGGCCGTGGGAGCAGTGCTTTTTTCCATGGTGATCGGAATCCTGTTTGGGATGCTGCCGTCGTATAAAGCGGCAAATCTGGATCCGATCGAGGCACTGCGGCATGAATAGCGGAAAGATAAAAAACAGAAAATAATGGAAATAAAAAGTGCATTATATTATAATGGACAGGCAAACCAAACACGAAAAGAGGAGGAGTTATCAGAAAATGAAGAAAAAATGGCTAGCTGGTATACTGACAGTCGGTATGCTGTTTGCTTCCACTCCAACCACACTGTTTGCAGAGCCTTTTCAGGCAGAGAGTGAACAGATCGTTGTCGAGGAGACAGAAGCGGAGGCAGAAGCAGAAGAGGCACCGGTTGTCGATGAGGCAGAAGCAGAGGAAGAATCGGTCATTACAGAAGCGGAAGCAGAGGATGACATGGCGCTCCCGGAGGCGGAAGCAGGGGAAGAACTGTTTGCGGCAGAGGACGGAACAGACGAGGAAACAGATATCATTATGGACGCGCCGGAGGGAGATGTGATTGAAACAGAATCCGGTGTGCCGGAGGGTACTGTGTTCCAGGAAGAAGTGATCGGACAGACCGAGGATGGACAGGATATCTACGGTGGTTATGTTGAGGCACCGGAAGATACCGATGTACCGCTTATGGATGATGTGGAACTGGAAAATGAGGCGCTGACGGCATCTTCGATCCCGGCGACCTACAATCCGAAAGCTTCGGGATTTACCGGAGGATATAAACTTCCGGCAGTGCGCAACCAGAATCCGTATGGAACCTGCTGGACATTTGGTTCGCTTGCTTCGGCGGAAATGAGTCTGGCGCGCAAATATAATGTGTCAAAGGATCTTTCCGAGCTTCAGCTTGCGTATTTTACCTATCACGGAGGCAAGGATCCGGTTGGTGGAACTGCCGGGGATTCGGTAAGCTATCTGTCTAATGCGTCGGAGAATTATCTGGATCGTGGTGGAAACTATATCTATTCCACAGTATCTCTGATGAACTGGAGAGGGGCTGCGGATGAATCCACAGTTCCGTACAGCAAGGCGAGCAGCACCTTAAGCAACGGACTGAGCAGCGGGTATGAATATAATAAGGATACTGCACATGTGCAGGGGTATTATCTGATCGATATAAAGACCAACCCCAATGGTGCGAAAAAGGCGATCATGACCTACGGAGCGGTTGCGGCAAGTTATTATCACAGCGACAGCTACTACAACTCAAGTACCAATGCGTACTACAATTATTCATCCGCCTATACGAATCACGCAATCTCTATCGTAGGATGGGATGACAATTTTTCAAAGACCAATTTTAAAAAGCAGCCGTCGAGAAACGGTGCCTGGCTGATCCGTAACAGCTGGGGCAAAGATAACATGAGCAAGTACGGATATTTCTGGATGTCCTATGAGGATACATCTTTAAAGAATGCGGCATATGTATTTTTGACAGAGCCGGCAAACAACTATGGACATAACTACCAGTACGACGGAAGTATCGCGTCTGTCAATATCAATATGGCTTCGGGCGGTAAAATGGTAGCGGCGAACGTATTTCAGGCGAATTCAAATGCGTATGAGGAATTAAAGGCGGTATCTTTTGTATTGCCGGAGAATTCCAAAGTCAATTATAAGATCCGTGTATACAAAGATCTCAAAGACGCGTCCAATCCGGAAAGCGGAACTTTGATATCATCGGCGACGACAACAGGAACGACTTCCTATGCGGGAGCGTATACGGTCAAGTTGAATAAGAGCGTAGTTTTAAAGAAGGGGACAACGTTCGCAACGATCGTTGAACTGGAAAAGTCAGGAGAGAGTATATCGGTTCAGGCAGAACAGAGCACAACCTTATGGAATTCGATCAAGTGTGTGGCAACTGCGAAGAAGGGACAGAGTTTCTTTAAATCCGGAACAAGATGGGTTGATTATGGTGTAAACCACAATAAGAACTTCAGAATCAAGGCATATACAAGCAATATCACACCGGCTACTTACAAAGTTACGTTTAACGCGAACGGTGGTTCTGTGGGTACGGCATCCAAAACGGTAGTATCCGGGGATGTATACGGAACATTGCCGACGCCGACCAAATCAAACAGCCAGTTCCTCGGCTGGTTCACAGATCCGAACAGCGGAACGCAGATAAAATCAGGAACGACCGTAACGATCAAAGCAAACCAGACGCTGTACGCGCACTGGAAGACTTACGGTACACAGGTGGGAAGCTATGGCGGAAAGACCTTTATCAAGGGAAGCGATGGAAAAACACGCTGCTACAATGAAAAAAATCAGCTGGTGACAAACCAGTTTGCTTTTGACGGAAGTTATACCTACTATATGCAGGCGGACGGAACATCGATGAAAGACCGTCTGACTTACCATCCGGACGGAGAGCATATCATCTACTTTGACACGGAAGGACATGAGGTATTCACGAACTTCCAGTACTGCCCGAGTGTGGGATATACCTGCTACTTCGATTCCCAGGGTTATCTCTATAAGGATCAGATCACATTTGTCGGAAACAGCGTATACTATCTGAACGCAAACGGCGCGATGGAGCAGGGAGGCTGGTTCCAGTTTGCAAATGGTTTGGACTACGGATTTGCAAACAGTGACGGA
>ULPV01020567.1_pt1 | contig 32369 bp, 28 predicted proteins | sample 1953831 | NCBI WGS metagenome assembly ULPV01 (sample SAMEA4835638, study PRJEB28245) | human gut metagenome | biome: gut microbiome; material: fecal sample | place: Denmark | collected 2008 | reverse complement strand
CCCGTTCGGGGCAACGAACTTGATGGGATTTCCCATGCAGCAGCCACACGGCGGGAACAAATAATCCCCGCATGCCAAATCTACTGAAAATAAGGCAATAATGCAAGTATCCGTGATCAAAAATCTCCGTTTTGCACCCGCTCGGAATCACCTCGCGCGCTCACGAAACAAAAGAAGACGGCCGGACATACTTTTTTGAGGCGCAGATGCGTTATTAGCTATGAATCCGCCACCAACCTGCCCGAAAATGAAAAGGAAACTGGCCCTGCTGATCGGCTCGCTGTGCCTGCTTGCAGGCTCCGGACAAGCCGCGGAGCTCTCCCGCTACGCCGAATTTGCCCGTGCATACGGCGTCGTCCGCTACTTCTCACCCAATCCCTACACGGAGAAGTGGTCCGAGAGCGACTGGATGAAGGTCTGCACGCTGCTGGCCTCCCGAATCGACACACAGCCGCTGGAGCAGGTATTCCGACCGCTTGCCCCGACCCTCGTCTTCTCGGAGGTGCCGACACCGCCCCGTAGTGCCGACACCCCGGACGCCCTCGCGCGATATTACAGCTACAGCGGCTCCGGAGAACTGCACATTCCGTTTATCGCCCGGCTGCTCACCCCCGGACTGGCCCGGTACATCCCCTATTACAAAAGGCTGGAGCGGGTCGCCGACCGGCAGGACACCTTGGCAGCGCCACAGCCCGGAACATATTACACCTACAGGGTGGCGGAGGGAAGGTACCTGCATATTCAGCACGCCCTGCCCAAAGAGCAGTTCGACGGACGGGCAACGCGCCGCCTGCTCGCCGAGGCGAAAAGCTACTGGGACAACCACCGAAGTGCGGACAAGACCCTCTCCCCGCGACGCAGTTTCATCTTCGGGCTGCTGGCCGATAAGGCGGTCCGCACGGCCGATCTGACGGTCCGCTGGAATATCATCCGCCACTTCTACCCCTATTACGAGGAGGAGGGTCTCGACTGGGAGCCCCGTCTGGAGGAGTACCTGCAGGAGGCGGTCGGGATGGAGCCCCCTGCGACCTTCGAGGCCGTACTCGGATGGCACGACCTGCTGTGCCGCTTTTTCCATCCGATCAGAGACGGGCACCTCTTCGTGCGCAGGGACATGACGCTCTCGGGCCTCCGGTCGACCTACCTGCCTATTATGCGGACGTTGAGACGGTCTGCGTGAACGACACGCTGCTCATCCGCTCGGCCGGGGCCCCCTGGCGCGAGCTCCACGCCATCGACGGACGGCCCGCCGCCGAACGCATGGAGCACTGTCGGAAGGTTACCTGCGCCGCGACGGAGGGCCATCGCGACGTGCTGGCTGCCCGCGAACTTTTCGCCGCTGCGGCCTACGGCGCGCCGTTTGTCATCCGCAGCAGCGATCCGTCAGGCGCGGAGCGCATCGACACGCACTACGCCTGCCAGCCGGACGCCCCGATGCCGCGGCGGGAGGGCCCCGCAATCCGACGTGGCGGAGAGGGCATCCTCTACGTCGACGCCACATCACCCGAGGTGACCGAGAAACGGTTTCTCGCGGCACTGACACCCGACATCAAGGCGCTCTGCTTCGATCTGCGCGGCCTTCCTTCGGTCCGTTTCGAGGCCATTCTGGCGCATCTGATTGCTGCCGACGCGGCAGCCCCAGCGACGGAGGTGCCGATCACCCGCTTCCCCTTCCAGGAGGGTGTGGCGTGGCGCATTGGGTCGGAAACCCTCCGGGCCAAAGCGCCGCATGTGGCCCTGCCCGCGACCTTCCTGTGCGATGCCGGGACCGTCAGCTGGGGTGAAACCATCCTGCTGATGGTGCGCCACTACCACCTGGGCGAGATCGTCGGACAACCGACGGCCGGGACCACGGGCGACATGACGCAGTTCACGCTACCCCTGTTCCCCTTCTCCATGACCGGCATGCGCATGCGCGGCATGGACGGAGAGCCGCATCACGCCCGGGGCATCGTTCCCGACCGGATCGTTCCCCGCTACGCCACTGATCGCATGACGGGCCGCGACCGCACGCTGGAAGCGGCATTGGATGCTGTCCGATGAAGTGAGCCATTAACGAGTAACCGCCCCACCCGCATGGCCCGGCAAGTGCGCCCTTGTCTGCTGTCTATAACCTAAATTTCGGAATCATGCGGGCTGCAGCGTTACCGCCAGACCGGGACTTCGTTCCGTTCACAGCGATTTTGCGGTCAGCAGTTGCCGGAGCGTGTCGCCGGCACCCGCATGACTTGCGTTGACCATATCAATGAAGTCTGTATATTTCAACGGATACTTCCCGGCGTATTCCCGATAGAAGCCGGCAATGATACCCGCCAGTTCGTCATAGCCGATCTCCTTCGCCATACGATCCAGAACCAGCGGCCCTTTCCTGTAGACCACCGTATTGTTGTTGTTAACGACAACGTCGACGATCGGCTCGTCCTGAAGCGTGCCCTTGATCTTCCCGTATTCTGACCGGCACCAGTCGAGCTGTTTTTCGTATGTGTCGGGACCATAGAAATGACGGATAAACAGCAGCGTCATAAACTCATTGAGCGACTCCTTGATGAAATAGGCTCCCGGCTCACCGTCGTCAATCAGCAGGGTCCATTCCCCGAGCCACCGGTGCCCGATTTCGTGCACCAGCGGATAGATGTCGGGGCTGGAGGAGAACTTCTCCTGCGATGCGGAGATAAAGCCGATGTTGTATCGGTTGCTGAACCCCTTACCGTTATGAAACAGGTAGGCGGGAAGTGCCGTCACATTCCGTTCCGCGGAGACATAGTCTTCGCCATACGCCTCGCTGAAAAACGCGATACTGGCCCCGGTCAGCTCAAGCAGCTCGTCGTATCGCTCACGGCCGCATTGCATCCCCTTGATCTGGTAGACGGCGACCTCGCCGGGGAGCTCCGCCTCTGTTCGCTGATAAGCGTCGGTGCGCAGAAAGGCCAGCGTGAGCGACTGGGAGAGGATATGCCTTAACGTGCCGCTGTATCTTGTGGCAGAGTTCGCCGCCAACGGGTAGGAGCATAGAAAAGAGAGCGAATCGGGCGTCTCCATCTCGATGGCGACATCCATGCAGGTGTTCGGCACATACGGATAGAAGTATTCGCCGAAACTGGTCTCCCACAATTCGGCATCGCCCTCTCCGTAGATGAAGAACGCCGACAGATTGGTGTAATCGTAATCCATGCCGACACGCACCGTCCGGTCGTCTTTTCTGCGGATTACAATCTTCTTCTGTGCGTAGTCGTATGTGTATTCATACCCGTCGCCATGCATCTTCAGCTTGTCAATCGAAAACTCCTGCCCGCCGCCGAGATACATGGATATGCTGTCAGCCTCCTGAAAATCCACTCCAAAAGAGCACGCGACATGGAGATTGGCCGCCTCCTGACCGATTTTGCTGATATGGAGCGTATAATCGCTGATTTTCTGGGCCGTTGCGATATGGCCCACTGCCAGCAGAGCCACCATAACCATCAACTTTCTCATACAGATAGAATTTTCGGATCAGGAGACCGCCACAGCCGCTCCCAATCCCATGCATATGCAAATATAGCATTATTTCATGTAAATCCTTTGTCGCAAGCCAAGAAAAGACAGCCGCACGACTGCATTCCGGAAGCACAGACACACTTTTTGAAACACTACCCTTTATTTGCCCCTTCCGTGATACACGGTTTGGGACCTTGTTCACTTCAGCAACAAAAAAGGCCGACGAATCGAATCGTCGGCCTGCCCTTTTGAAGCGTTCTGTGCTATCTCAACAATACCATCACAGCATGTCCTCCGGCGTCAGCGGCGTATAGGGACCGTCCTTCACCTCGAAGATCACGGAACTTTCGTGTACCTCCAACGTATGCCACTGCCCCTTCGGTATCTGAACTCCGTAGTTGCCACGCCGGGGATCGAGTTCGAAGCGTTGAATCTCCCGACGGGTATCATCGTAGAACATCACATCGATGCGCCCCCGCAGCAGCATGTAGGTCTCCGCCGTATGCGGATGCCGGTGAATCGGCAATACCGTACCCGGCTCCAGAGCATTCAACAACCGCTGCGCCTTGGCATCCAATGTCTCGTGCAGATTGTAGTTCATCCGCAGCCGCTCCGACGCCTTCGCCTTCGCAGCCACCTCATCCAAAAGTTTATCGTCTATGAGCATTTCACCAAATCATTTGGTAATGATCTCCCAAAACGTTTTGAATATCAAACCCAGATCGAACAAAAACGAATGTTTCGCCACATATTCCAGGTTGATACGCAATTTATCCTGCATAATGACCTCGACATAATAACGATCCGGATCCTCAGCCTGTTCAAGCAACTCATTCTCATTACGATATCGAATGGATGCCATATCCGTGATTCCGGGTCGGACATCCAATACATGCATTTGCTCGGGAGTGTACATGTCAACGTACTTACGCACTTCAGGACGTGGTCCAACCAGACTCATGTCTCCAATAAACACATTGATCAATTGAGGCAATTCATCCAGCTTGTATTTACGGATAAAGTAACCGGAACGGGTTACCCGCGGATCATGACCGCCGACCGTAATAAGACCTTTCTTGTCCGATCCGACCCGCATCGAACGGAATTTGAACAACTTGAAATCCCTGTTGTATCGGCCGACGCGAACCTGGCGATAAAAAACCGGACCATCAGAATCCAACTTGATCCATACGGCCAAGACCAAAAACAAGGGACTCAAAACGAGCAAGCCCAGACCGCTTGCCACAATATCAAATATGCGTTTCACGGGTAATCGCTTTTTAGATATTCGATATGATATCCTTGAAATTGGAGATGACATATTCCACATCCTCATCCGAAAGACGGGTATGCAACGGAAGTGTCACCTCGTTTTTGTAGAGATTATACGCGTTGGGGTAATCCTTTATGTCGAATCCGAGATTTTTGTAGGCAGTCATCATCGGGAGCGGCTTGTAATGCACATTGCAGGCAATTCCCCGTTCAGCCATCTTGATAATGATGTCGTTGCGCTGCTCCACATCGGCATCCAGCACACGAACGATATAAAGATGCCTGCTCGACAACGCATCCTCCTTGAGGTGATCCAGAACAGCAACATGGCAATCTTCCAACTCCTTGTTGTAACGTTCTACAATGGCTTTTCTTCGAGCCAGCATTCCCTCGTATCGTTTGAACTGAGCCAACCCGATACCGGCCATAATATCGGTCATGTTGCATTTGTACCAAGGTCCGACAATGTCATATTCCCAAGCCCCCAGTTTCGTCTTGGCAAGTGCATCCTTGTTCTGGCCATGAAGCGAATACAACTGACTCATTTTGTACAGATATTCGTCGGCATCCATTCCATTGAGCTTCAGTCCTTCAAAAGGCATCTTCCAGGTCAGGGCCCCGCCTTCGGCCGTGGTCAGGTTCTTAACAGCATGGAATGAAAAGGACGAGAAATCGGCGATTTCACCTGCCATCTTGCCGTGCCACTGGGCTCCGAATGCATGAGCACAGTCCGCAGCAACGATCACCCGACCAAATGCCCGTTGCAGTTCATTCGTCGGACGGAAAAGGTGTTTCTTCCGCTCAACAATCTCATATACGCGATTGTAGTCACAAACAACGCCACCCAAATCGACAGGAACAATCACCTTTGTTTTTTCCGTGATTGCATCCGCCAATTTGTCATAATCCATTTCCACGTTGTTCTTCTGACTGTCCACAAGGACCAGTCTGCAGCCTACATGTTGCGTCACCGAAGCCGAAGCCGTATAGGTATAGGCCGGTACAATCACTTCATCATCCGGTCCCACACCGATCAAACGCAAGGCAATCTCCATGGCCGCCGTTGCGGAATTGAGACATACGGTTTTCTTCGTATGGCAATACTCGGAAATAACCCGCTCAAACTCCTTGGTTTTGGGACCGGTTGTGATCCATCCGGAACGCAATGCGTCAGTTACCTCTGCAATCTCAGCCTCCGACATGTCGGGAGGCGAAAAAGGAACGTTTCTCAGTTTGGTGTTCATAATCTTTTAATTTAAAGTCTTAATCATCCGATACATTCTACGATTGGGATAGGTAATGAAATCATACATCACGCGATATTGCAATGATTTGTAAAATCCTATCGCCTTCTCATTATCATAATAATCGGTTGTTAACGAAAGTCTTTCTATTCCTTGCTTTTCCAAATTCTCCTCCAATGCCGACAACAATTGCCGTCCAATGCCCTCTCTCTGATGTTGAGCAGATACACCGATGGACAGCAATTCGGCATAGTTGCCGTCATCTACCACTGACTCTCCCTTTTTTGTCATGTTTTTAGCAAGCCGGAGGATTGCCAACGGAGATTTTATAAAAATTTTACATCCAGCCCATATGTAGGAACCCAGGTTGGACCTTACTAAACCCGCGTTGAAACTTTTAGCCAACTTCGTTGCTGCTGCAAAGCCACATAATTCATCCTTCTCAAAATATCCGAGGAGCACTCCTTGCGGACTATGCAGTACAGAACGATAATATAACGTCAAAAAGGTCGATCCAAGTTGAGTCAGAAAGAATCCCTGAAAGGCACTGTTGTGTATCTCGACAACCTTCGATAAATCGGCATCAGTAATTTTTCTTATTTGCATTAATCAACGATTTGATACAGTTTGTTATCACATTCAGATTCCTTGCAGCCGTAAAATGTTCCAATGCATATTTGCGAGCATTACGCCCCATCTCATTCAGTTGCTCTCGAGGAATACCCGTCACACGAATCATCATTTCAGACAAAGCCGACTCATTCTCCGGTTCACAGACCCAGCCACACTGACTTGCGTGGATCACCATTTCCACGTCCGAACCTCGGTCAACACAGGCGAGAACCGGTTTGGCTGAAAACATGTACGCCGGCATTTTCGACGGACTTGCGGTATGCCCCACACCCTTTCTCAAAGGCAGCAGCAAGACATCGGCACCAGATTGAACTTGGGCAACCTCGGTCGGTGTCACCGACCGAAAGCGAATATCCGCCTCCGGATGTTGCCGGGCATACGCCTCACACGCAGCCTTATCTGAACCTGCCCCGGCTATCACCAACTGCGAATCGGGAATAGCTGCTCTGACAAAAGCTTTTAACAGCAACATGACACCAGCAGCCGGACTGATACTGCCGACAAACATGAAAGTGAACTTTTCCTGATCCGTATGCTCCGAACTCTTCGTGAACAATGAATCATCCTGCCAGTTACGAACTACCAGCACCTTGCTATCCTCGATATGCCGCGTATTGCACAGATACGATTTCATATTCTCGGAAATAGCAAGAACAGTTGACGCATTCTGAAGGATAATTCTATCCAATTTAAGCAGGGGCCACGTTATCATGCGGCCAACTATTCCCAATCGCCCGAGCATGGATTCGGGATAGATGTCCTGAATATGCAATACGACCGGTATTCCCCATCGTTTGGCCTCTTTTACAGCCAGATATTGGCTGAAAACAGGCCAAACATTAGCATAGATGACGGATATATTTTCATGATGTTCCCGGATATAACCGGCGATACAACGTCCGAAAGAGAGACTTTCACGCATGCGCCCTATGAACTTTGAAGCAGGACAGACATAACTGTCCGTTATTACATGCGTAAAATGCTCACCCCGGAAATCAGGTTTAGAATAAATGCTCCCATTCGGTCTTGTCGGCATGGGTGACAAGACCGTAACATCATGCTCTTGAGACAAGGTCCGCGCAATTGCAATCGACAAGGATGCAGAAACAACCGGTTCCGGGGGGAATACACAAGACAGGACGAGAATCATTGTATCAGAACTTTCTCCAAACCATCTTGTTGACAACACCGGTGTACGACTGGATGAGTTTCACGACCTTCGTCGAGACATTTTCATCCGTATAGTTCGGGACAGGAGTTCCATAATCCGCAGCCCGCTGCAGGCTGATGGCCGTATCCACGGCCTGCAACAGCGACTTCGTGTCAATGCCCGCCAAAATGAAGCAGGCCTTGTCCAATGCCTCGGGTCGCTCGGTCGAAGTCCGGATGCAGACGGCCGGGAACGGTTTTCCCACCGAGGTAAAGAAACTGCTCTCCTCGGGCAGCGTACCGGAATCCGAAATCACGGCTGCAGCATTCATCTGCAGGCAGTTGTAGTCGTGAAAGCCCAGCGGCTCGTGCTGGATGACCCGTTTGTCAAGCTGGAAACCGCTCTGCTCGAGACGTTTTCTCGAACGCGGGTGACAGCTGTACAGAATCAGCATGTCATACTTCTCGGCCAGGGCATTGATAGCATTGAACAGCGACAGGAAGTTCTTTTCCGTGTCGATATTCTCCTCTCGGTGTGCCGAGAGCAACATGTATTTTCCCTTCTCCAGCCCCAGCCGCTTGTGAATGTCCGAAGCCTCGATCTCGGCCAAGTTGGCATGCAGAACCTCCGCCATCGGCGACCCCGTTACATAAGTACGCTCCTTCGGCAGACCGCATTCGGCCAGGTAGCGGCGTGCATGCTCCGAATAGGCCAGATTCACATCCGAGATGATGTCCACGATACGGCGGTTTGTCTCCTCGGGCAGACATTCGTCCTTGCAGCGGTTGCCGGCTTCCATGTGGAAGATCGGGATATGCAGGCGCTTGGCGGCTATGGCCGAAAGACACGAGTTCGTATCCCCGAGAATCAGCAGCGCATCGGGCTTCGTTTGAACCATCAATTTGTAGGAGCAGTTGATGATGTTACCTACCGTTGCACCAAGGTCATCGCCCACGGCATCCATGTAGACCTCCGGGTCCTTCAGTTTCAAGTCCTTGAAGAATACCCCGTTGAGGTTGTAATCGTAGTTCTGGCCCGTATGAGCCAGGATCGTGTCGAAGTAGATGCGGCACTTGCTGATTACGGCAGCAAGGCGGATGATCTCCGGCCGTGTTCCGACGATGATGAGGAGTTTGAGTTTGCCGTTGTCGGCGAATTTAATATCCGAATAGTCGAGTTTGATCTGTTCCATTTGTCTTGCGTTATTCCACTGGTTCAAAATAGGTATCCGGGCGCGCCGGATCAAACACCTCGTTAGCCCACATTACCGTCACGAGATTTTCCGTTTCGGAGAGGTTGATGATGTTGTGCGTATAACCCGGCAACATGTGCACGGCCTCGATCTTCTCGCCCGAGACCTCAAAATTCAGCACTTCGTCCGAATCGATGCGCCGCTGCTGGATCAGGCCGTGACCGGCCACGACCATGAAGAACTCCCATTTGGTATTGTGCCAGTGCTGCCCCTTCGTGATGCCGGGTTTGGAGATGTTCACCGAGACCTGCCCGCAGTTCTTCGTGCGGAGCAGCTCCGTAAAACTGCCCCTGGCATCGACGTTCATCTTCAACGGGAAAGCCACCTTCTCCTTCGGGAGATAGGACAGATAGGTCGAATAGAGTTTCTTGGCAAAGCTGTTCTCCGGAATCTCCGGCATCACAAGCGTCGAGGGCTGGTCATGAAACGTATGCAGCAGATCGACGATCTCACCGAGTGTTGCCCGGTGGGTTGTCGGCACCGCACAATAACGCCCGTCGGGCGTCAACCGCGTTTCCACTCCGTCGAACTCGCAGTGGTGCTCCTCGCCCTTGAGGGCCGCGATCATCTCATCGACCAGATCGTCGATGTAGAGCAGCTCCAACTCGACGGCCGGATCATTCACCTTGATCGGCAGTTCGTTGGCAATGTTGTTGCAGAAGGTCGCCACAGCCGAATTGTAGTTCGGACGGCACCACTTGCCGAAAAGATTCGGGAAGCGATAGACGAGCACCTTCGCACCGGTCTCCCGGGCATAGTCAAAGAAGAGCTCCTCGCCGGCCTTCTTGCTCTTGCCATAGTCCCCTTCGGCATAACGTCCTACAAGCGTCGCCTGAATCGACGAAGATAGCATCACCGGACAGGTGTTGGCATGCTTGCGGAGCGTATCAAGCAGCGTCGACGCAAAGCCGAAGTTGCCCTGCATGAACTCCTCGGGGTTCTGCGGGCGGTTCACACCCGCGAGGTTGAAGACGAAATCGGCCTTGCGGCAATATTCGTCCAATTCCTCAAGCGTAGAATCTATATCATATTCAAAAATCGCAATATTCGGATCAATGGCATAGTTTTTGGCCTTGCCGTCACGGATATTACGCAACTGGGCGCACAAGTTGCGTCCCACGAAGCCTTTGGCTCCCGTTACCAATATGTTCATCTCTTTCAATACACGATACAACGGAAGGCTCTCGCCTCACGACCGAGCCTGCCGCAGTCTACGACAGATCCGTTGTCCGGAATCTTCATCCGGACAACGGATCGTTGAATACTACTCCGAACGAATGTCGCGCGGTTTCGCACGCTCCACCATGCCCAAATCCTCCTGGATGAAACGCAGACGCAACAGCTGCTTCTTCATGCCTTCGACATCCAGACGGGCCGTATTGTGGGAATGGTAATCCTCGATCTTCGAGACATCCTCATTCCCTTCAGTGAAGAACTTGTCGTAGTTCAAATCGCGCGAGTCGCACGGGATCCGGTAATAATTGCCCATGTCGATCGCCTTGGCCATCTCCTCTCGTGTCACAAGCGTCTCGTAAAGCTTCTCACCGTGACGCGTACCAATCACCTTGACCTCCGTCTCACCGTACTTCGGATCGACCTTGGCGTAGATCTGCTTCAGCGCCTCGGCCAAAGTCGACAGCGTGGCAGCCGGAGCCTTCTGCACGAAGAGGTCACCGTTGTGACCATGCTGGAACGCATAGATCACGAGGTCCACAGCGTCGTCCAGCGTCATCATGAAACGTGTCATGTTGGGATCGGTAATCGTGATGGGCTTGCCCTCCATCATCTGCTCCACCCACAGGGGAATCACGGAACCACGCGATGCCATCACATTGCCATAGCGCGTGCAGCAGATCGTCGTGGCTGCCCCTTCGCCCAGTTCACGTCCCTTGGCAATGGCGACCTTCTCCATCAGCGCTTTTGAAATACCCATGGCATTGATCGGATATGCGGCCTTGTCGGTCGACAGCACCACGACATTCTTCACACCATGCTCGATGGCGCTTTCGAGGACATTGGCTGTACCAAGCACGTTCGTGCGGGTTGCCTCCATGGGGAAGAACTCACACGAAGGCACCTGCTTGAGCGCCGCAGCCGAAAAGACATAATCGACTCCACGCATGGCAACATCCACCGACGACTTGTCGCGCACGTTGCCGATATAGTATTTCACCTTGGGATTCTGAAGCATGTGACGCATGTCGTCCTGCTTCTTCTCATCACGCGAGAAAATACGAATCTCCTTGATGTCGCTATCGAGAAAGCGACGAAGCACGGCGTTTCCGAAACTGCCCGTACCGCCCGTAATCAACAGGACTTTGTCTTTGAAAATGGACATAACAATTTATTTTGCCTCCTTTACTTTTTGAAATATCTCTTCCAACTCATCTCTCGTATATCTATCACTCTCAGAATATAATCCAACTTCATGCTGCAATATTTCATCTATTGTCCATATGAATTTAATTGGACACATCCGATCACACAATACGGTGGCGTACTTATAGTAACAACCGCACCTACAGCAATATAGTACAACCCCAACCTATAACACAATACAGAAACATTACATCCGATCCGTACATTCTCTCCAACGATAACGCCTTTATCATAACCCTGCAGCTTATTTTTCCGTTATATTTATACAAATATACCAATTTCCCGCGCATGGATACCTGTATGAATGTTACGCTATAGCGCAATTACCTTTATTATACATTTAGCATTAAGCGCAGAAAGATGACTATACGGACCTATCCCTGTTTTAATAATATATAGTTAGCTGGATTAATAAAAAACGTATGGCGGGATAATTGCAACACAATCACCATATAAACCAAACTTCTTTCTTCTTGGTCGAAAATAATGTATATAAAGAAATATAAACCTCTTATAATATTATTTTTTCATATTTATATGAAACTTCCTCCCATACAGACATTAGTTTATTCCAAACTATTGGTATCGAATAACAATCATTCACTCGTTTTTGTGCATTATTTCCGCATTGCAGAGCATATTTAGTATCATTTAACATCTTCAATATGGCTGCTCTTAGTTGTGATACATCACGTGGAGTAACACAAATTCCATAGTTGAACCCATTTTTAATATCCAACATTTCTGGTATTGCTCCAACATCCGTCGTTACAATTGGACAACCGCAAGCCATACTTTCCAAGATTACATTCGGAAATCCTTCTGTATAAGTTGGCAAAACAAAAACCGAACACGTCATCATCGCCTCTAGAATCTCATCATACGGCCGTTCACCACATATTTCCAACCAAGAACAATCGTTATCTTTTGTTGCTAACGACTGCAATTCATTTTTTACATCCATAGATACTGCTCCCATTATTTTCAGTTTTATTCCAGGGATATCACGACTTGCAACAACCAATTCGTACACACCTTTGGTTTTGACAACATGTCCAGCAAATAATAACACATTTGCATGTCGGATACACTTGTCCATATGCTTTTCGACAAATGATGTAACATCTGGAGCCAATGGATTAGGAATATATACTACATGTTTATACCCAGCTGCGACCAACGTATCATATGAAGTTTGATCAATCACAACAACCCTATCCGCCAAACGAATAGATAGGCGCAACATATGCCATTCCCAATTTTTTTTGAGAAAAATATCTGGTATACGCCCAAAATGAAAATGAATTATTGTTTTAATCCCATTCGCACGAGATCGTCGAAGAATCAATATATCCTTAAATAAACTAATGGAAGCACTTGTCGCCAAATGAACGATGTTATAATGATCTCTTTTTAATTTTTTCCCTAAAGCACAATATATTCTCCAATAGTCTAATAACCCATATATGATCCGTTTCCATATGGATATCTTTATAATTAAACGATATCGATTCATGGGAAAAGGATCAATCTGCACATTTGTATTACCACTCGTCTTATAATAATTCATCAAATGCCCAGCCCATCGAGATATTCCGCCACCAACTCCACCCAAAGGTGTACAAAATAATACTTTGATCATCCTCGTTTCACTTATTTTCTATTACCTGACAATATGAATCCACAAAACGATCTGCAGAAAATACGGTTTGAGCAATTCCTCTATTCCTACGCATCTTTAATCGATCTTCAATAGAAATATCTAAAGTTTACATAAAGCGCCATACATTATTCTCTCTCATGTATAAACAAAGTTTCATTCAAATATTCCCACTGCAAATACAAATATGAAATACCTATCTTTTCAAATACATTCTGATATTAAGAATAATATGTCGCTCATGAGGGAATATACACAAGACTCCAATATATATTATTAAAATAATAATTGCAGAAATAATTTGCCAATATATGCTATTTCCCATCATATCAAATAATATTCCGACTATAAACATTATACTGGCAGCCAATAACGAGGGTGATATATTTTTTATCATTGCGAAAAATGATATTCGCATTAAATAATATAAAATACTAATAGTAATGATTATTAAAGTCAATCTTACCAACGCTCGCATATCACATAAAAATACAAAATCGTATCGAACAGCCCATAATACAACAGGAACCAAAAACATTATATGCAAAATTTGGGCCATGACTGATAAATGAGGTCTTCCCTTGGCTCTAAAGACCTCGCTGCAATAATGTGACAATACAATCGTTAAAGAACTTGTTAGTCCCCATAAACCAATAAAATGCGCGGCTTCTGACCACTGATCACCAAGTAATATGGCGGTTATTAAGTCTTGATATAGATATATTCCTATTCCGATAGGAATAACAAGTATCCCGACCAGCTTTTGAAATGAAAAGAACATTTCTTTTAACGCGTCATCATCATCTTGTAATTTAGATAAAGAAGAGAAAAGCACAGGAGTCGTAGCTGCAGTTATGATTCCTACGATTTGGCCAACTGTTGTCATTGATGTTCTATATATACCTAAATAATATTGGTTTAAAGTCGTTCCAACAATAAATATATCAATATATCCTGTAAGCCATATACTTATAGATTCAAACATAGACCACGCAGCAAACGAGAACATTTCATTAAATCTTGAGATACTATAATACAATTGAGGCCTCCATTTTGATTTAACGGTCAGAAGAATCGCATTAGAAGCATTTTGCATTATCATTCCAATAATCAACGCCCAATAGCTATGCGTAATAAAAGCCAAGGGGATTGTTACAATAATAGGAATTAGCACTCCGATAAAACGGACAAGAAATAAGGTTTTGAAATCTAAATGGCGCTTATATAACGCCATTTGAATACTCGAAAAAGCCGTCAATGGAATACAACAGCAAGAGACAGAAATTACCAAACCATATCCATCATTTCCAACTAAGGTCGCAATCCGATTTGAAAAAACGATAATACCGGCCCATATCAAAATTGAAAGGAAAAGATTGGACCAAAATGCGACATTGGCAGACTTATATAGTTCTTCCAAAGACCTAAATTTATGTTGAATAATATATTTTTGGAAACCTGCATCTGTAAAAATCTCTGCAAAACTTATAACCATAACAGCCGTCACCATTACACCAAATGCATCTGGTGTAAGTATGCGAGCTAATACCATAGTAGAAATTGGAGCCACTAATTTTGCTACAATTTCTGTTATCGATGACCATTTAGTGGCTGTGACCACTTTTTTATTTAACTCAGACATTTAAGAGACCCTTATAGATTACATCCTATCTCTGACTACCTTTTCTAATCCGCACAAAATAAGTTCTCTGTGAGCCTCACAATTATATTGATTAATATAAGTTAAAGCATTTTTTCTTATTCTTCTATCCACAAGATATCGTCCTATTCGATAATTCGATGCCTTATTTATTAATTTAAATAGGATATTACCCATCATAGGTATATCTCTTGAAAAATATAAATACAACATCGACTCGGCAAATTTATCATATTCCGATTCAATAAATCCCTGCTGTTGAATTTGTTTTGATCGGTACTCCATCTTGCACAAAATATCTTGGGCATCGTTTTCTTGAGCCAACATTACAGAATTTCTGTTCTTCCGTATAGGAATATATTCTACACTGTTATCTCGCAAATCTATATTAATCAGTATGGATGTTTGCCAACATTCATTGTCCGAATAATCAAACAAGAAATTACCTTGACCATACACAATAGTACCATGCATATAATTCTCCCTGCAGCCAATACAATGAGTATGTTGGCATATAACTATATTTGCTCCCTTCTCAATAATCTTTTTACATGTTTTTCGTAATAGAGGTGATGGATATCTATAGTGCTCTTTACCACCATGATATAAACATATTACATAATCGCATTGAGACTTTAAATCTTTAATATGATCAAGACTCTCTAATGGATCAAATGGATTTGCGCCGGATTTACATTTATCTGCAATAGAAAATTCATGCTCTGCACAACAATATATTCCCACTGTTTGATCTGATATCCTTATAATATATGGTTTTGAAGCGACCTCAATGTTATCCCCAGCCCCTGCATATGCAATACGAGCACAATCCAAAACGTCCATCGTAGATCTCAGACCGTTATAACCTTGATCCATAATATGATTATTAGCAAGTGTAAGAAAATTCACACCAATAGCCTTTAAGCCACGAACAATTTGTGTTGACGCCCTTAAACACGGTCCACATTTTTGAATTGGAGATTCTATATCTACTAATGGGACTTCAAGATTAAAAATTCTATAATCTGCTGCATCTAAAATTGATATTATATTTTGATCTACTATATCAGTAATATTTCCACTCTCAAATATCTTTTCATTAGACAGTGTTGGAACAATATCGGCTCCTATTATAATATTCATAATAAACTCTTTTGTGGTAAATTAATCCAACTACCAAGAATATAATCCCATTTTTCGGGAGAAAACACCTCCACGCCATTACCAGGGAAGAAAGTCATTTCTCCAAAATATAATTTACCTTTAATCTCATAAAAATCAACTCGAACAAATGGAATGTCTTTTGATAACAATTCCGCTGCGGCGATCATTTTATCATAATGTTCCGGCTGGGGAAAATCAATTGATGATGCAGGAAATCCTCTCGTAAATGGCATTTTTCTCCAATTACGATCAAAAAATGTAACATTTAATCCATGCCCACTAAAACGATCAGAACAAACAAAGCTACAACGAACTCGACCATTAAAACACATTAATTTATAATCTCGCAACTCTCCTGACTCGTCCTCCATATATTGTTCTGCAAGAATTCTTGGCACCACATTCTTATATGGCCATTCTCGACCAAACCAAAACATATTTTTACCTATTTTATATTGGAGTCTATTCTTTGCTTTCTCTAAATCAAAAGTTGATTTATCCTTGCATATTATCACACTACCCGAATCATGTGTACATTTAAGCACAAATTGATCGGGAAGTTTATCTATATCGATTTCATCTATAGTATTCCATAATTGTAAGGTTGGAATAATATACTGATCACCTATTTTCTCTGCAACATATTTTTTTACGGTATATTTGTCAACCAATTCTGAATATAATGGATTTCGATTATACAGCTTCAACCACTGGAGTTTTTCATTAAAACCTTTTGGATCTTTTAAATTGAGAGGATTTCCCGTCATAAGCCTAAATTGAAGACGCAAGTACAATTTATCCGGTATTAATCGAGCTAATCTCAATCGCGTAATATTAGCCATAACTGATTTCCCTATTTTATCGGGATTATTCCTTATTAGATTTATAAAAGTAGATATTTTACTCATATGACTATTTTATTTATAATTCATTTTATGTCTATAAATCATTGTATATGCTATATAGAATAACACGAAAGACGATAACAACGTATAATTAATAGCTCCTATTTCATACACAAGAAATGCAGGAAATATTGCTAATACAAAAGCAACAGAGGATTGGGGAATGCGTCTGCGATTTATCCATGCATATTTAATCATTTTATAATAAAAACTATAGTATAAAATAAATCCAACAAGTCCATAGTTGTATAGTAATTCTACATAATTATTGTGGGAATAAACAAAATCGCCTGTTACAATTTTATTATAATACCTAAAACTATTTATACCATATCCCCATAATGGACTTTCAATCCATCGATTCAATCCAACTGCAATATAACTACTCCGAGCACTTGCAGATGCATCCACCTCATTTGACCCCGTTAAAAGAGCCAATAAACCTTCCATGCGAACTCCGATGGTATTATATACTATCGGTACATACATAATAATACAATAAAGAGATGATAATATGATTAAAATAAATAAAGTATTTATTATGATCCGTTTACGTCCTTTTCTATTCCGTTGAAACAGCATCATTATATACAAGAAAAGAATAGGTACAATAACAAACTTTCGCCCCCCTGCCATTAACATTCCATAGTATATAAGACACGTAGCTGCAATAAGAATTATTTTTTTCAGTAAATTATTATCACCATACATCAACAACCAAAAAGCAAATATAACTGAAACCATTAGCATATTTGAAAACGAGTTAACGTTTAATAAACTCTCTTCACCAAAATCTAAACGAGTTGTTAATGCAAGGAAAAAACCCGATTTAATAATATATATTAATAAAATAACCGATGATAAAACATAAATCCATGCTATTAATTTTATATCCACGAAATTTAGTCTATATTGCGTTAGACACAAAATAAACACAAAATTCACAATTAACGTATAAAATTGTGATCCAGAAAAAGATAATGGTTCAGGAGAATATAAAAATGTTACAAACGATAAAATTAGGAATAGAAACTGCCATAATAACAATTTACTATATTCAAATTGAACTTTATTTATAAGGAAAGAATACAGTGCCGTATAACTTAAAAAAGCATACATGAAAATACGAAATAGGCCTGCAGGTACAACTAATGATTCTAGTCCTAAATAAGAAAATAAAATATATCCACAGAACAATATAACACCAATTGCTTTAGATATAGACTGTCCTGTATTTCCAAAATATGACAATATACCCAACATTTGTTAATCTTTATTGCAATAGAGAGCTAATATAATTCTCCCACATATCAATAATCCGCGATGGAGCAAAACGATTGATAACATTCATGGCGTTATTTCCACATTTTTTTGCAAGAAGAGGGTTATCTGCAAACTTACACATCGCTTCTGCTAATCCTTCCGAGTCACCAATAGGAACTAATAGGCCATTCTCATAATCCTGTATCAATAAACGCGCACCTCCTGGTGTATGATCTGTTGATACACACGGCAACCCAACAGCCATAGCTTCAAGTAATGAGTTGGAAATTCCCTCAAAATCGGACGTAATTAGGAACATACCATCCTTAGCAATATCTTGCATAGGATGCAAAGATAATCCCATAAATTTTACTTTGTCTGCGATTCCAAGATCTATACACCATTGTTTGATCTCATTTTCATTCATTCCTCTTCCATAAAGTTTCAAGGTGTAATCAGGATGCCGCTTACTAAATATCTTAAAAGCATTAAGCATTACATCGATACGTTTTTGAAAATTGTCCAAACGCCCAACGGATACAATAGATTTTTCTCGCTCTTCATATTTCACGTGAGGTATTTCTCCTACATAAAAAATGGGATTAGGAATTACAATACCTTTATTTTGTAAATGCTTACAATAAAATTTTAGGGCCCCTTCTGTTTGAAATACACCTCCAGTAGCTTGGTTTATAATATATTTCATAAATCGCGATTTTAACGAATTATCGAATGTTCTATAGGGATCCCCGCGTTCCGATATGATAGACGGAATATGAAGTATTTTTCCGACAATAACTGCATATATATTAGGGAAAGCAGTAAAGCCAATTACAATATCAGCGTTAATTTTCTTTCCTAATCTTATAATATATGATATGACATGAATATTTCCAAATGATTTCGGAACGGAAACAACAGTAACTCCGTTCTTCAGACTACGTTCAAAATCTGTGACATTTTGAGTTATCCTCAAATTTGCAATAGTAATGTTGAAACCTCGTATCGCTAATGATTCAGCTACAAAACACAACATTTTAGCTGCGCCACCAAAACTGATACTGCTAGTTATAAACAATATGTTTTTCATCTTTCCGCTAATTTGCACACTGCATCAATATATTCTCCAGACTTGAGCTGTTCCATTCGGACCACACTATTTACCTTGCTATAATCAATTTCCATGTCTATCGTATCTTCAAACGCAGACATATCTTTCACAGCTCGATTTATGAGGCCAAACTGGGTCAATAAACCCTCTAGCTTTTGACGATTACTCTCTCGTATAAAAGAAACAAAACGCTTATTATACTTAATTGAAAATACTGTACCATGAAAGGTATCTGTCACGACACATTGAGATTGTTTCACATATGCTAGTAATTCAAATGCATTAGCCGTAATATTATGCTGACACCAACGCTGTTGCATACCAACACATAGTATGTCCAGATTGTATTTTTGGGCGTATTGTTTAATCGCGTGAATTTCGGAAACGGCTGTGATCCGATTGCCATATGCATATACTAACAGAAATGGCTTATGAATTCTTTTAATATGAGGAATATATTTATCATAATTACTCAGAAAAACCGGATCAACATTAATCTCTGGATTAACTCCTATCATTCTCCTCACAAAATCACATGAGTTCCAATCTCTTACCGATATGCGGGTTATCGTCTGTAAAGCTTGACTGATTTCATAATCAATATGAAGTTCTCTGACCTTCTCCACAGTTGTACTACCACACGATGCAGCATACGTCACAACAATCTTAGCATTATCAACTCTTCCGAACAATTGCGTAGTGAATCCCCAGCGACTTGCTATTGAGGCATTAAACACTTCATCACTTCCTATAACCACCAAATCAAACATCTCATTATCAGATATTTGTTTATCTATATCTAAATAGTTATGAATATCTGATAAATGGATTTTAGCCATCTCTCTAGAGAAAAAAAAGTTTTCAATCCGTTTAAATATATACTTATCTAATTTCTTTGACAAATTACCAACACCCTCAATAAACGGAATAATTGTTCGTCCCGGTTTTATATCAATAAAATAAACATCATGTCCACGTTGCTCAAACTGCATCTTTAGTGATAACGCCTGCAGAAAAGAGCCATAATTTAAAATACGTTGCATTGATAGAATACCAATCTTCATAAAATCCGCTTATTAATATTTACTTTTTCGACGATATAACTTAACGACCAGCGATTTGAGCATAAACCTAATATAAATTAACGGGAAGCAGACAAAAGCACTTACATCAAATCGATGTATTTTATTTAACACGAAATAGAATCGACTATGTTCTTTGGGTTTATATGATGGTTGGAGTAACTGTTTATTATTGATGATGGCATTATCTAAATCAACATTCTCTAGATGTAGACTAGTATTCTCTAATATACTCTTGCCATATTCTGTTTGACAAAGGATGAGAGAAATACCTTTTTTTACTTCATCGGCAGATAACAGTGTTCCCCATGAATCACCCAAAGTAATATCGCTTACTCGATTCAACGACGCATAATAACAAGAATAGCAGTTTTCAGTATAACTTACAGATTTCAGAAATAAATAAGTATACATATCCATAACCGAAGGAAGTTCTATCGGCTTTATACCATTAGACAGAAAAAAATCTGTCTTTTTTCTAAATCTGATATCAGCAATTTTGGTAATTGGGCATCCCTTTTCGTTAAGGAACATTTCCAATATTTTTGGGGATGGCGTTCCATGACATATAAGATCGATAGTATATAACAAAGGATTGTTTCCAATCACATGCTTTACTGCTGCTATCTGACATGGTAGACCAATTACCAAAACCTTGGTATTTGCCTTTAGTAGTTCCTTTAATTTCTTATATATACCATTCGGGGTACTTTTAACATATTTTGATCCTGTAAATTTTTTTATTTCATCAACAGTATATGCAAAATCAAATATAAATTTTCCATCCTTGAACGTACATGAGCATACAACACCCTTTGATTTCACAAATTCCAATGCTATTGCAGTCGCAACCCCTCCCGAAGAGGATGCCATGCGCACCTGTTCATTAGTTGCCCATCCTTGATACCATGCTATAGGGTGTTGCGTTGCTACTAATGAATTATTAGGACAAATACGCTCACACAAGCCACATTTTACACATAAATCCGGATTGATTATTGCATTATAAGTCCTAATATTATCAACAATATTAATTGCACCTTTATTACATACGTCAACACAAGCAGCACACCCTGTACATTGATCTATTTTACATACTGTCTTCATTGTAGTTCGATCCATCTAACTAAAAAACAGTCAGTCCAAATTCTTTATACAATTTGATAACAGTTCTAATACCAATCTTTGTATGCTTGTTATACTTTATAAGGTCCATTACGATCTCATCACATTTATTTTTTGAATCTTCACTTGATAAATGCAATGTACGACGTCTATGATAGGCTAACTTTAATATAGGTTTAAATATACATGGATAAATAATAAGTCTTGTTGCATATCCTACAGCTATACATTGTTGAGATATTTTTTCATTAGTATCAGACCCTACAGTCCATTTATTAACTTTGGGTTTATGAACAATATAAATATCATCAAAATATACATGACAAAAACCATGATCTTGTACTAAAATAGAGGGTAATTCCTCTTCATTGCCATATTGAATTTGAAAATAAAGGGGATCTTCAAAAACGGATTTTCGCAAAAAATGAGAACCTCCTGCATATCTAAAAATTACATCTCGACCATCAATCTTTCTTTTATTTAATGATACACAAGGAATGCGATCAGATTGCCATGCTAAATCCTTTATTCTCGTTGTAATACTTGCAACACTTGCATTCTTTTCAAAGTATGCTATAGCAGAAACAAAAAATGTTTTGTTGCATTCCTCTGATATCACAGCATCATCATCTAAAAAATACAAATATTTTCCTTGCGCAAGATGAAACCCTCTGTTACGACCACCACCCACGCCAAGATTGGTTTCTTCATATTCATAATGCAGATCATATTGAAAATATTCATTCTGCATAAAATAAGCATAAACAGCATCTTTCGTCCCATCTGTAGAATTATTGTCAACAATCACAAATTCTGTTTTATTGGGTAACTTTGAAGCAAAACAACTGTCTATGGCTTCGATCAATTGATCTCGTCGATTCATTGTCAATATTACTATTGACAATTCATATTTTTCTTCCATTGGACTTATAAATATATGAGTTCAATTATCCTATTAAACATCTGCCAAACTTTGTCCTGAAGAAAATTTGAGACAAAAATAAAGACACTAGCAATGTTATAACAAATGCAATCCATGGCAACCAATATGGCCCGACATCAACAGGCAAGCTTGTTTTATAATATAAAAATTGCAAAATAAATTGTTGAAATATATATACCCCAAAACAATAAGAACTGATTGTTATCAGTTTCTCCGATAACTTATTTTTTTTCACATACACTAAACACGAAATATAAAGTGCCCACATGCCCAACATTGCATATAGTATCTTTAGAATTTTAAAAATTTCTAATTTGAACAATTTTTCAATAATTGACTCGCTTAAATTAGATATATGCTCCTTAATAAACTGGGATACAATGAATAAAGCTACAAATAGTAACCAAATTACAATTAGATGCTTGAATGAAGCTACAATCTGCTTACGGGTAAAATATTGTTGCGCCCAAACACCTATGTAAAAAAATAACATATACGAAAACGCTGAATTCAAGCGCAATGGGAAGGGAATGATCGATAAAAGTGATACCATCAAAAGGGAACAAATTTTCCATTTTGTCGAAACTTTCCACCTAATCAAGAACCAGCCAAATATAAAACACCAAAAAAGCATAGGTAAAAACCAAAGATGACCAGTTCCGATCAAAATATTATATGCAATCTCGATACCATGAGATTGATTTTTTGTTAAAAATAAAATATAATACAATATACTAAATAACCAACATGGAACAAGAAGTCTTTTGATCTTATTTATTGCAAATTGCCCAAATGTCTGTTCCTTTTTTTTTGTATAGATCTGATACGAGAAAATATAACCTGATACGGCAACAAAAGCCTCTAAGAAAAATGAATATGAAAATTTCGCTATCCAAGAATATACACACACATTTTCATATCCTTGAGGCTGCCTCCACCCTCCCCCATATATTATAAACGAATGATATACAACAAGTAAAATGATTAATATGAGTCTTATCAGAACAATCTCATTCAATAATGTTTTTTTATTCTCCATGTGTTTAGTAATTTTGAGTATACCACTCCGCAAACGCACGCAGGCCGTCTCTTAATGAGGTGCTTGGCTTGAAGCCGAAATCCCGTTCCAGCGGGGCGGTATAGGCATAGGTGACGGGCACGTCACCCGGCTGCATCGGGACCAGCTCCTTGTGCGCCTCGAAATCGTAGTCCGCAGGCAATACGCCGGCACGCACCAGTTCCTGTTGCAGGATGTCCACAAAGTCCAGCAGATTCTCCGGGTGGCTGTTGCCGATATTGTAGACCATATAGGGCGGCAACGGAAGGCCATCCTCACCCGTCTGCCGTTCGGGGGCATGACGCATGACACGCACGACGCCCTCCACGATGTCATCAATATAGGTAAAGTCCCGCTTGCAGTTGCCGTAATTGAATATCCGGATCTTTTCGCCGCGAACCAGCTTGTCCGTAAATCCGAAATAGGCCATGTCGGGCCGACCCGCCGGGCCATAGACCGTAAAGAAGCGTAATCCCGTCGACGGAATGTTGTAGAGTTTCGCATAGGCATGCGCCAGCAGTTCGTTCGACTTTTTCGTCGCAGCATACAGCGAGACCGGATTGTCCACCTTGTCGTCGGTCGAATAGGGCACCTTCTTGTTCGATCCATAAACGCTCGACGAGCTGGCATAGACCAGGTGCTCGACTCCCGACGCTCCATTGTCATAGGAGTGGCGGCAGGCCTCCAGTATATTGTAGAACCCGATCAGATTCGACGCGATGTAGGCATCGGGGTTGGTGATGCTGTACCGCACACCGGCCTGGGCCGCGAGGTTCACGACCACCTCGGGACGATATGTTGCGAACAACCGGTCAATCTGCACCCGGTCGGAGATGTCACCCTTCACGAAAATAAAGCCCGGATGGCCTTCCAACGCTTTCAGCCGCTCCTCCTTGAGTCGCACGTCGTAATAGTCGTTCATGTTGTCGATGCCCACGATGCGAATATCCCGGACATCGGCAAGAAGCCGTCTGGCAAGATTCGACCCGATAAAACCGGCTGCACCGGTCACCAGGACCGTCTTGCCTTCCAATTTGACGTTCTGCGGTAACATGACTTAATCTCTTCTGAAAATATCCCGTGTATAAACCTTGTCGGCCACATCGTCCAGACACGAATCGTAACGGTTGGCAATGATGGCCGCACTCTCCTGCTTGAACTTCGCCAAATCGTTCACCACCGTACTGCCGAAGAAGGTCGTCCCGTCCTCCAACGTCGGCTCGTAGATGATTACCGTGGCCCCCTTGGCCTTGATGCGCTTCATGACGCCCTGAATCGAGCTCTGCCGGAAATTGTCGGAATTCGACTTCATCGTCAACCGATAGACCCCTATCACGATGGGATGCTCCCTGCGCGCATCCCACTGGCTGGAAGCCGTATAATAGCCCGCCTTGCGGAGCACCTGGTCTGCGATGAAATCCTTGCGGGTGCGGTTGCTCTCGACGATGGCCGTCATCATGTTCTGCGGCACATCCTGATAGTTGGCCAGCAGCTGCTTCGTATCCTTCGGCAGGCAATACCCTCCGTAACCGAACGACGGGTTGTTGTAGTGCGTGCCGATACGGGGATCAAGTCCCACACCCTGAATGATCGCCTGCGCATCCAGTCCCTTGACCTCGGCATAGGTGTCCAGCTCGTTGAAGTAGCTCACGCGCAGAGCCAGGTAGGTATTCGCAAACAGCTTGACCGCCTCGGCCTCCTTCATGCCCATGAAGAGCACGGGAATGTCCTCCTTGATGGCTCCCTCCTTCAGCAGATCGGCAAACCGGTGCGCGGCCTGCTCCAGAAACGGAATGTCGGCAATGGCCCGGATGGCTTCGTTCTCCTCGCGGAACTGCTCGTTGTCGATGATCTTCGGATAGCCGACAATGATGCGGCTCGGATAGAGGTTATCGTACAGTGCCTTGCTCTCGCGCAGGAACTCCGGGGCGAACAGCAGATTGAGCCGCTTGAGCCCCTGATGATAATACTTTATGTAAAGCGAACGGCAATACCCGACGGGGATCGTCGACTTGATGACCATCACGGCTTCGGGATTGACCGACAGCACCAGATCGATCACCTCCTCCACATGGCTCGTATCGAAATAGTTCTTGACGGGATCATAGTTCGTCGGTGCGGCTATCACCACATACTCCGCACCGCGGTAAGCTGCTGCTCCATCCAATGTTGCAGTGAGATTCAGCGGTTTTTCAGCTAAATATTTCTCGATATATTCATCTTGAATAGGTGATTGGCGACGATTGATCAAATCGACCTTTTCGGGAATCACATCCACGGCTACCACTTCATGATGTTGAGCCAACAGTGTGGCGATGGACAGACCTACATAACCGGTTCCGGCAACTGCTATCTTCATATTTTATTTTAAATCTTTTGCAAACTGTTCCTTGATTCTTTCGTAGGACTTTACGTCCCCTATGTCGTACCGGTGACCCGGCATCGGCCACGCATGCAGCACGGTACGCGTCGTCAGATAATGCGCCAGGTTTCCCGGGGCATCGTATTTGCAACCGTCCGCCACGGCTTGCCGGATCAGCGGCAAATCTGCCCAACAGTATATATAAAACGGAGGTACGGCCCAATGGCTCCTGGGCTCCTGCGGTTTCTCCTCCATCAACAACACCCTGTTGTGTTCATCCAGGCAGACGACCCCCGTTTTTCGCAGCGCAGCGATGTCCGGTTCATTGTGGCACATAATCAAACTGGTCCCCTTCTCCCGGAAATAATCCACAAAACCGCGGAACGAGAAGTCGAGCACATTGTCCGCCGCAGCGACCAACACATCGTCCTCCACACCGCGGCTTTCCAGCGCCAGGATCAGATCCTTCACGGCTCCGATACGGGTCTCGTTGGTTACCGACCCGTCGTCGATAAGCGTCACAGGATGCCGGTACCTTTTCCGGGCCTCCTCCGCCCAACGCTCAAAGATGGCGATGAATTTGTGATTCGAGACGATAATATGCTCGTCAATGCCTTCGATCGAGTCGATGTCCCGCAACATCCGGTCAAGAATTGTCGAACCGCCGATCTCCAGCAGCGGCTTCGGAAAATTCTCCGTAACGGGATACAGCCGGGTGGCGTAACCGGCTGCAAGGATGATATTTTTCATGTTCGATCTGCTATTCAATAAATCGGGCGCCATCTTCCGGCGTGCAGAAGAAGACCTCGAACGTTTTTCCGTACTGCGGGAACTCCGCAAGATACTTATCCGTGATTTCGGCACGGATCCGCTCCGTCTCCGCCGGATCGACCAGGGCGATACAGGCTCCCTTGAATCCGGCTCCGGAGAAGCGTCCGCCGTAAATGCCCTTCGTCGAGCGCATGGCCCGGTAGATGGCAATCAGCTCCGGAGAGCCGCATTCGTAGTTGTGAATCGACGATTCACAACTTTCAAACGACAGTCGGCCGAACCACTCCAGATCGCCCGTTTCCCAGGCCGTCACGGCCTGCCGGACCCGTTTGTATTCCGAATAGAAATGCTCGGCCCGGCGGGCAAAACGGGCCGGCATGCGATCCCGGGTCGCATCGTAGAGCTCCCGAGGAACATCGCGCAGGAACGTCTTGTCAAAACTCTTCAACGGCATGTTGGCATACGCCAGCATGTTCCATGCCGCCGTCCGACACTCTCCGACGCGCAGGTTGTAATCGCTGTTGACCAACGAACGGGTCAGCCCCGAAAAGAAGATCGCCAACCGGAAATCGGGCATCTTCGGATTGCGCGGAATCAACCTATAATCGTTCGTGTCGCAATCAAGCATCAACAGCTCGTCCTTGCGGCCCAGCGCAATACAGGCCTGATCCAACAGGCCGTTGTTCAGTCCGATATACTCGCGCTCGGCCTCCGAAGCGATCTTGGCCACTTCCATCTTCGTCAGCGAAATGTCGTTCGCCCGGGCAAAGGCCATTACATAGGCAATCAACACCGCCGCACTCGAAGAGAGGCCCCCCACGGGGAGCGACCCCTTGAGCACACCCCGTATGCCGCGATGCAGCTCGAAGCGTTTGCGAAGGGCATACTTTGCCCCGCGGGCATAATCGCCCCAGTTACCCTGCCGGACAAGCGACGGCTCCGCCAGATTGAAACGGACCTCCCCCTCGAAGGATTCACTCCGCAAATCAACCGAACCGTCCTCCGTCACGTCAAACCAAAGATCGACCCCCTTGTCCAGAGCAAAGCCGGTCACCAGTCCATGCTGATGATCGACATGCGCCCCCACGGGACAAATACGGTACGGAGAAAACAAATGATGCGTGTACGCAGCAGCCATACCTTTCCGATTATTTGGATGCAGCCTCGATCTCCTTGTCGTACACCTCGAACCGCGAGTTTCTGGACTTGAACTCCGGGACGGTCCGCTTCATCAGACGGACCATGTCCGGAATCTCGACGGCCCGCGAGAGCGTCTCCAGTTCGGCCGCGGCCTGCCGGGCCTCCTCGTAATCGTATTGGCGGACCTTCGCGATGCGGATCCGGTCATGCGACGTCGGCAGCGTGTTCTCCGTATTGGAGAGCACCTCCTCGTAGAGCTTCTCGCCCGGACGCAGTCCCGTATATTCGATCTTGATGTCCTTGTCCACCTCCAGACCGGCCAGTTCGATCATGCGGCGAGCCAGGTCGGCGATCTTGACCGACTTGCCCATGTCGAATACAAAGATCTGCGTACCCGTGGCCATCGTCGCGGCCTCCATCACCAGACGGCACGCCTCCGGAATCGTCATGAAGAAACGCGTGATGTCGGGATGCGTCACCGTCACCGGACCGCCGTTGGCGATCTGCTCGCGGAAACGCGGAATGACCGAACCGTTCGAGCCCAGCACGTTGCCGAAACGCGTTGTCACGAGCTTCGTCCGTCCCTTCATCTTGCCCGCCTCGATGGCCAGTCCGAGCGACTGGACATAGATCTCGGCCAGCCGCTTCGTGCAGCCCATGATGTTGGTCGGATTGACGGCCTTGTCGGTCGAGATCATGACCATCTTCTCGACGTCGTACTCGATGCACTTGTCCGCCACGTTGCGCGAGCCGGCCACGTTGGCCAACACCGCTTCGCACGGATTCTCCTCCATCAGCGGCACGTGCTTGTAGGCCGCAGCGTGGAAGACCACCTGCGGGCGGAAGGTCCGGAAGGCATAATCGAGGCACGGGATCATCCGCACGTCACCGATCACGGGAACAAAATTCAGTTCCGGATAGCGCTCCTCCAGCTCCAGACGGATGTTGTGCATCGGCGTCTCGGAGTTGTCGAACAGGATCAGCTGCTTCACTCCGAAGGTCGCCAGCTGGCGGCACAGTTCCGAGCCGATCGAGCCGGCGGCTCCCGTCACCATGATCGTCTTGCCGCGGAAATTCGCGATGATCTCGTTCATCGAGATCTTGATCTCCTCACGGCCGAGCAGGTCCTCGATCTTGATCTCGCGGATCGGCTGTTTCATCAGCTTGCCATCGATCACCTCGTCGATGGGCGGAGCGATGAGCATCTTGAGACCGTCCTCCGTGCAATGGCGGATCAGTCGCTCCTGCTCGTGCTGCGCCTCATCGTTCGTCGCGAAGAGCACGGCGTCGATGTCGTAGCGATCCTGAAGGTATTTGACGTTGTCGTTCGTCTCGAAATAGTAGACCGGATAGTCGGCGAGAATATGGTTCTTGAGCCGCTTGCCATAGGTCAGAAAGCCCACGATCCGGTAGTGGGGCGAGTTCTGGAGCCGTCCGACCAGCGCCACCGACTTGTCTCCCGTGCCGTAGACCAGCACCCGCTTGCAGTTCTCGCGCCGGATCGACTTGTACTTGATCAGATCATAGAGCACGATCATCATCAGCCGCATCGACAGCAGCAGGAAGAGCGTGAGCAGGATGTCGATCATGAATCCCAGCGACGCGGCCGTTAGCCCGGTCTGCGCATCGTGCGGCAGCACCCAAAACACATAGGCGAACAGCAGCGCATCCTTCAGCGCCACGGCGGCGACCAGTTTCCACATCTCGCGCAGCGTCGTGTGACGGATAATCGTCCGCTGCGTTCCGAACAGATAGAACGACAGCACGCTGAAGATCAACGAGCCCAACAGCAGCAGCAATCCGTAACGCACGGAGAACACGCTGCTCACGACAAGACTCCTGACCAGCAGATAGGCCAGCAGGGTCGATCCGACCGAAACGGCCGAGTCGATCAGGAGAACCAGCTTCGAGCTCAGATAACGGTCCAGATGAAATTTTTGGATAAGTCGATACATAAATATAACCTGAATGACATTTCAAAATCGGGTAGCCGTTCCGACGTCGCTGCGACGCAGAATGCGGCCAGTTTTTCCACCGCCGATCCATTTGACGGAGCGGATGACGATAGCGGGTCGGGCAAGACGGCATGAAGACAAAGCGCGGAAAGCGGCTATCCGATCCGCTCGATCATCCGGGGCGGCAGGTAGGTCGTGGCCACGGCCATGACATCCTCGATCTCCACGACCAGCCGCTTGTGACCCTTTACCCGGAGCAGCCGTCCCTGCGCCCCACGAAAAGGGCCGGCGATGACACGGATCCGATCCCCGACCTTGTAGTTCACCTCGTCGGTCCCCAGAAAGAGCAGCTGCTCGTCGTAGCTCCCCGCCACGGCGATGAAGCTGCGCATCTGCTCCTCGGGAATCAGGATCGGCTCATGCGTTTCGCGGTTCATGAAGAGCCGGATGGCCCATTTGGACTCCAGCTCCTTCTTGACGCGATCAAGCAGCGAGCGGCAGGTCCGGGTGAAAACGATGTTGCGGACGACCGGTTCGAGCACCTGCCTCACCGCTCCGCCGCGCTTCACATCCACGTAGTGCATCGGGATGAACACCTCGGCGCCCTGCGCCTCGAGGTACCGCCCGACATTGAGGTCGTTGCGATACATCGTCCTTACGGCAAACCAGCCTGTCAGATCGTTGTCCATCCTTGATAATCAACTTGTTGCATCCCATTCAATCCGTTCACGACAGCGCGTATTTCAGGGATACCACCGGCAATTGCGCCAGTGATCAATCAAGTTTCCGCCGCTCCGCACGACACGCAAGACGTCCGCACTCCGGCCTTCGAGCCGATTCTTTACACAAGAATCCGCCCATGAAACCCAGACGCAAATGTAGGAAGAAAGTCTTATTTATGCAACTTTTCGGACGGCAAATTCATTCACCGACAAGCCGAATCGGCGGAAAACGGCCTTGGAAGCCCTTAAAACCGTAATTACACACTTGTATCCAACTTTTCAACCCGAAGTACCGGACAAAACGGCGCATTTCCACAAAAAAAAGTTCCCCTGTCACGCTTTTTGCGAAAAAAAGGCTACCTTTGATCGAATTTGAACCGACAAACCCGCAATCGCGATGAAAGGAATCGTTCTGGCCGGAGGCACGGGCACGCGCCTCTACCCGATCACCAAGGGGGTGAGCAAGCAGCTGCTGCCCATCTACGACAAGCCGATGGTCTACTACCCCGTCTCGGTGCTGATGCTTGCGGGCATCCGCGACATCCTCGTCATCTCGACACCCGAGGACCTGCCGGCCTTCCGGCGCCTGCTGGGCGACGGCTCGGACTTCGGCGTGCGCTTCGCCTATGCCGAGCAGCCCTCGCCCGACGGACTGGCGCAGGCCTTCCTGATCGGGCGCGAGTTCCTCGCGGGAGATTCGGTGTGTCTGGTGCTGGGCGACAACATCTTCCACGGCTCGGGCCTCACGGGCATGCTGCGCGAGGCCGTGCGGCGCACGGAGCAGGAGCGGTGCGCCACGATCTTCGGCTACCGGGTAGACGACCCGCGCCGCTACGGCGTGGCGGAGTTCGACGCCGCGGGCCGCTGCCTCTCGATCGAGGAAAAGCCCGCCGAGCCGAAATCCGACTACGCCGTTGTGGGGCTCTACTTCTACCCTGCGGAAGTGGTGGAGATCGCCTCGCGGATCCGACCCTCGGCACGCGGCGAACTGGAGATCACGAGCGTCAACCAGGAGTTTCTGAAGGCCGGGCGGCTGCACGTGGAGCCCATGCCGCGGGGCTTTGCCTGGCTCGACACGGGTACGCACGAGTCGCTGGCCGAGGCCTCGATCTTCGTGGAGGTGATCGAGAAGCGGCAGGGGCTGAAGATCGCCTGTCTGGAGGACATCGCCTACCGCGAGGGGTGGATCACGGCCGAACGGCTGCGCGAGATTGCCGAGCCGATGCGCAAGAACCAATACGGACAATACCTGCTCAAAATACTGGAGGAGACGACACGATGAAGGTGCTGCATACCGACATAGAGGGGGTCGTGCTGATCGAGCCGGAGGTATTCGGCGACGCGCGCGGCTACTTTTTCGAGAGTTATTCGCAACGGGAATTCGACGCCAGGGTGCACCCCGTGCGCTTCGTGCAGGACAACGAATCGCTGTCGCGCCGCGGCGTCGTCCGCGGGCTCCACTTCCAGCGGGGGCGCGACGCGCAGTCGAAGCTCGTGCGCGTGGTGCGGGGATGCGTGCTCGACGTCGCCGTCGACATCCGGCACGGGTCACCCACCTTCGGACGCCACGTCGCCGCGGTACTCTCCGACACGAACCGCCTCCAAATGTTCATTCCGCGCGGCTTTGCCCACGGCTTTGCCGTGTTGAGCGACGAGGCACTCTTTCAATACAAATGCGACAACCCATACGCTCCGCAGGCCGAAGGGGCCATAGCGTGGGACGACCCCGCGCTCGGCATCGACTGGCGACTGACGCCCGGCGAGGTGATCCTCTCGGAAAAGGATCGCCACCACCCGACCCTGCACGAGGCCGCGGAGCTGTTCGACTACAACATCGACTACTATGCTTGAAATACTGGTTACGGGCGCCGACGGCCAGCTGGGCCGCTCGCTGCGCCGCCTCGGGGCCGCCGGGGCCAACCGCTACACCTTCACCGACGTCGCCGAGCTGGACATCACCAATGCCGACGCCGTCCGGCGGCAGTTCGGGGAGCACCGCTACGACGTGGTCATCAACTGCGCGGCCTACACCAACGTCGAGC
>ULPV01002574.1_pt1 | contig 35236 bp, 55 predicted proteins | sample 1953831 | NCBI WGS metagenome assembly ULPV01 (sample SAMEA4835638, study PRJEB28245) | human gut metagenome | biome: gut microbiome; material: fecal sample | place: Denmark | collected 2008 | reverse complement strand
AAAGCACAAATTAATGTTATAAACTCATTATCTTTCTACGAAAGATTTTCTCTAGCTTTTTTGAGTTTTTAGAAGTTCGAAATTGCATTCAAAACCTCATCTTCTTCAGTGTCAATCAAGTGTCCATAAATATCCATTGTAGTACGTATAGAAGAGTGTCCTAGACGTTTCGATATCTTGTACATATTAACACCTGCCTCAATAAGATTTGAAGCATGTGAGTGTCTTAACGCATGAATATTGAATTCAGGAACTCCAGCTTCTCCACACAACTTGTTTTTTCTCAATCTCAATATTTCAGGATCCATATGTCTATATCCACCAAATATGAACCATGATTCTTCAAATTCATCAAATGAAGAATAGTATTTCTTCAATTCATAAATAAACGATTTTGTCTTTTCATCAACCGCAATCTTACGAATTGAATTCTTGGTCTTGGGTGTCTGCCACTTACCTCGAATATATTGCCTTCGAATATGGATGTATTTGCCATCGAAGTCCTCAAAGGTTAAAGATAGACATTCAGATACACGCATGCCCGTCATATACATCGTCCAAATTGCGCATGCCGTATCTTTCCATGCTCCACCTCTACATGTTACTGCATAATCGAAAAGTGTCTTAAAATCACTTTTAGACACGATTTCAAGCTTTTTAGCCTCCGTGGCCACAGGCTTTGTCAAAGGAGCCATCTTAAAAAATGGATCATTGATAATACCGTAGTATTTCTTCGCGAATCTAAAGATATTTCTAAGATTAGTTAATAAAGTCTTTTTGGTCGAATACTTATAAGATTTGATTTGTGGCAATTCGAAAAAGTTATCGATATCAAGATATGTAATCTTGGCCATCTTCTTATCATTAAGCGGAGACAACATATTCAGATACACTCTTTTCGTATCCAGTGTGGATGGTTTCAACGTTCTAGACTTAAATTCATACCATTTTAAAGTAACTTCATAGAAGGTTACGTTCTGGTCTCCAACAACCTTGATCTGCATGAATGCAGATTCAGCCGCCACTGCTTCCTTCCTGGTATTGAACCATTTAGAATGTTTTTGAATACGATCTCCATTAAAATCAGTATAGTAGCAACGGTAACACCATTGTTTCTTTCCATTGTGTAGGCGCTCATAAATAGGCATTTAAATTTCCTCCGTTCTATGCTAAAATGAGCACATAAAAAGTTTGATGTGGTAGTCATCTTTTTATGTGAGAGTATTGGTAGTACTCTTAATCGTCCTGGATGTTGGTAGCATCCAGGTTTTTTTGGTTATTATTTCTTTTTTGTGGAAGCAGAATTGTAGAATTTTTTATCGCAGCTTCTTAAACCATCTATATGTTCGAATAATTCTGGCTTTATAGTTGCACCTAGTGGATCTAATATAAAGTCAATCCCTTCTCGCCTCGCCAACTTTGAAGCCGACACAAAATCACTGTCTCCGGAAATTAAAATTATTTGATCTACCTGTTGTTTATATGAAAGGGAAGCTATGTCTAAACCAATCTTCATATCAACTCCCTTTTGATCGATGTTAAGGATTATGTCAGACTCAGATAAACTTGAAAAGTCTATAGTTCCGTTACATAGTTTTTTAAAAGCCTTTTGAGATAGATTATAGTTTGCCTGCTGAACTGCAAGTTGTCCTAATCGAATAGCAAACTTGCGCTTTTTCTTCAGTTCCTCGAAAAAGGCATTGGTCCATTCATATGTAGGGGATTTGCCTAAATTAACATTTGACTTCGTGAACGGATTATAGATTGTTTTGTCAACTGGTTCACAGTCATAATAGAAGATTCTGTATAATGAATGATTTACTTTGTCTCCATTAATGCGTTCAGTTAAATGCCTTTTGCAATATACGTCTAGTTCATCAGCTCTTTCTTTTGGTGATAGGTCCCCTAAACAGGCATAAGCCCTCCTTCTATAGAAGCCTCCATCAACGAGAATAGCTGTTTTTATTCCATCATTATGATTCATTCTTTTGTTTCCTTTCTAAATAAAAAGGTCTTAGTCACAACCTAATCCCTTATACTGGGGGTTCCGACTAAGACCGAGTTAACCGATCGCTTAACATATTCGTTAAGGTACTCATATCTTAGCAAAACCATCGTGGGGTGTCAACGATTAGTTTGTTAAATTAATCACATATGTTTTTTTATGGTTAAACAAAAAAAGCCCCTCAAAATGAGAGACTTTCTTGCGCGAGTAGGTTCACTTAGAATTCTCTACCGCTATCCTTGTCCTCATTTTACTAAATTATTTTTGTTTGTCAAACAATATGTTGTTTGTCAACTCCTTTCGTTAATCTTGTTTTGGTAGTACTCTTAATCGTCCTGGATGTTGGTAGCATCCAGGATTTTTTATTTTGCTTCGTTTTTCAGTTTTCTCAATGTTTCTCCAGCAAACTCAGCGCCATCTCGATTGATTGAGATTTTAACTTCTCCATCCACTGTATTCAGCAGTAAAGTTCCTGCTGTTAATGTTTTTTTGTAGAATACGTTCCTGATCTGACTCCAATTCCACTCTTTAAACTTATATCCAAACATGTTTTTAGAACATTTTATCAGGCGCTTTTTAGTTGCTACAAAGCATTTTCCATTTACAGTAATGAATGGAAGATTAAGTCTTTCATCTGAATCCAACATCGCGATAATCTGTTCAAAGCATTTGACTGCATTTTTTTTAGAAATGCCACCAATCAACTCATTATTGATTGAATAGTAATAAGCTTCCATTGCAATTTCATGATTAGTCATAATAGATTTCCTTTCTTTCTGAATCTATCAATTCAGAATTTTGTTAATTTTACAAAAAAAAGAAAAAGCTATCCGAAACCGAATAGCTTTTCCGTATCTGCGGCACCCACAAATGTGTTACCGAAATAAATACCAGCAGTGCCTGATATAATGTATCATCACTGAAATTCATCTTTATAATAATATGAATTTATTTAAAATCAAGTGATTTACAAGGCAATGTTGGTTATAGCTTTTACGATTTCAGTGTCAATTCTATCCATTGTTTCATTGGATAACTGTATTTTACCAATTGGATCTAATGCATTAATTGATTTTGTAATATAAATGTTGTTTTGACAATAAACAAAATGTCATTTACAATACAAATGTAAATTGACCCAGGGTCGGAAGAAAGGTTACATCATATTGGTGTAGCCTTTTTCTTTACTCAAGTATTTTATAGATTTTGTAAGATAAATTTGACGTTCACACAAAGATTTGATAATATAGATTGGCACGCTTTTTGTTGACAATAAACAAAATGCAATCTATAATTTGATTACAAAGTAGTCCGTGATGGATAAAGCAGGGTTCCCGAATGGGAGTATGGGCATAAGCCTTAGAATTCTCTAGCTCCTGGGATTACTTTTTTTAAACTCTTTTATAGCAATCTCAATATAATTTGGTTGTTCTTTTATGTTTTTTAAGAATAGGTTCACTGCTTTTTGTGAATACGTTTTACTTCCAAATTGCTTATGAAAGTAATAATATTCCGGAAATTCTTCAATGTTTTCATAGTGTCGGATTGCTCTGAAACTATATTGGTTAATAGTGTTATCTCCAATCTCTTTATTAATAAGAGCAATAATATCTTTTTGCCTGTAAGGATGGGAATTACTTGGGTCCATAACCTGTTTGATTACTTGCGCACTTAAATCAGCGTTTGGATCTATTCGGAATGTTAAGTCTTCGTTTTTCTTTACAGACTTTAAGCGAACTTCAAATGAAACACCAACTCCATCATGACCTTCTAAAGTCATGATGTTTTTTCTTTCTTTAAGAAACGCATTAAATGTTGCCTTATCAATTTTAGATAACATTTTTATATCTGAAATTGGTTTAGGGTTTGCAGCAATAGTCAAAAAGTTAGAAGGAAATTTAGTGCTTAAATCAATTGAAAAATATCTTTTCAGATGTTCTACATAATAAACAACATTAGCCTGGAATACAGATATATAGATTTCATCATATTCCGGTGTAATAAAGTGCGTTGATTTATTTCTAAGCTTTTCAATAATAGCTAAATTGTTTTTTACCGGATTATGAAAGTCAGTGAATATTGTTTCTATACAATTACTAAGTGTAATCGTTCTATCTTTATTCTTTTTATAATAGATTGCATCTTCACCTTTATCTTTTACTAATTGTGCTTTAAGTATTAATTCCCAAGCATTGCACATATTAAAGACAAAATTCTCGCTTCTATGTCTTAATGTTGGCTTGTTAATAATTTCAATTGCAAACGTGAATGCATCTATACTTTTATTCACAAGACGATCGTATATTAAATTTTCTTGTTCAGTCATCATACCCCTCCTCGTTTTATTTTTTATAATCAAAATCTAGATATAATTACTTATTATCCTTCTTAACTCTTTCTATTCCTGAATTGGTAGATCAGGTAAGTTTGCTCTCTCATCTTCTTCAACATTCTCTTTTTCAAAGCCACGATTGAAAAATAAGAATATAGAAATAAACGATAAAACACCTTGCACCGTTGAACAATAAAATCTTTCTGGAACAACTATAATTGCTACAAAATATAAGATGCACGAAATTAAAGTTACGATCCAGTTCTTCGATATAGCACTAACTCCAGTTAAAAAGAAGTTAATTACCATACAAATTGTAAATGGCAATAAATATCTCAATGCCAGCATTGCACCTAACTTTGCAAAATCATTTTTCATGCCAACAATTCCAAATAAACTAATAATTGCAAATACCAAATAAATAGCAGTTAATGCTAACGCAATATACATTAATACTGATCCAATTGTTTCTTTTTTCTTTTGTGTCATGATTTTTAACCCTCTCCCTTAAATTTATAATCAAAATCTAGATATAATTACTTATTATCCTTCTTAACTCTTTCATATTCCATCTGAGCTACTGTATCCACTGTGTGCTGGCCTTTGTCGTCCAGTGACCTGTAAATGTCTAGGTGTTTGCGTTCGTGTGGAGAAACTTTTATTTCTAGTATCTCATTGTCAGCAATAATTCCATCATCTCCCATAAGTGCACTGGCGGTGGTATCTAACGCTTTTGCGAAAGCCATGATCTTCGATTGTGATAAATCTACTTGCCCTTTTTCTATTTTTGCTATCATGCTTTTATCTGCATAACCTAATTTTTTTGCTAATTCTGTTTGTGTATACCCTAATTGTTTTCTCCTCGTTTTTATATTTGAATAAATTTGTAACATGTTCTAGCCTCCGCTTATTCTTTAACTATATTTAGAATATCATATTTATATCTAAGTTGTAAAATAATTCAACATTTTTGTTAAAAAGGTTGACACGCATTCAACATTTGAATATACTATAGACGGTTGAACTAAATTCAACCAAGAAAGGATGATTGAAATGGCCGATATTAAAGCTTTAAAGGAAAAAATTAATAACAGTGGAATGACATTTAGCTCAATCGCTAAAAAATCAGGTATTTTACGTGAAACATTGTACAATCGTTTAAATGGAGTTAGTGATTTCACTGCTACAGAAATAGTTGGTTTAAGTCGAACGTTAAAATTAACAAAGTCTGAAAGAGACGATATTTTTTTGAATGAAAAGTTGAATGAAATGCAACTATAATTTAAATACTACAGATTAAGTACTACCAATAACTACCACAGAAAGGAGAACACATTATGGAAAACAAAAACTTTTGCGAATCGCTTAATCCAATTGAAAGAGAATCATTTCTAGAGAAGCTTAGTGATTGCAATGATATTGAGTATTTAAAACGTGTGATTGAAGTTTGTAGAAGCAAGGCAATTTGTTTGGCATTAAAAAAAGAAGGCCTTATTTAACCTTCTTAGATTTAAAAATTACTACCATAGAAAGGATAAAAAGTATGGCTACCACTAAAACTAAAACTAAAGAAAAAGGGCTTGAATTACCTCCATTCGCAAATAATGGACATGCTACAGAGTACACAAAGATGATGCATGTTTATGCGGATTTGGATAAAAGAGAAAAGGCAGTGCGCAGAAAGCAGCGTTTCGCAAATTGGATGTTGTTCGTGAGTGTTGTATTAGTGATTGGATGTGTAATTGGTACTGCATTTGTTTGTAGAACCATCCAGTCTATTGGAATCTAGAAAGGAGATTATTATGAGGGGTATTAAAGTTGTATCTCGTCAGGAATATGACGAAGAAATTGAAGGTAAGATCCAAAAGTTGACAAAGTATGCATACATCACGCAAAAAGATTTGTCAGAAATCATTGGTTGTAGCAGTGCGACTGTGAAGACCGAGTTGAACAAGTTGGGCGTTGAATCCAATTGCTTTGGATGGCCAACAATCAAGGTAATTAATGTTCTTGGCTTGCAGCCTTATTTGGACAACCTGATCAAGCTGCGTAAATCATGCAGAGCATAAAAAAGACCACTTCAAAGGAAAGTGGCCAATCAAAAAATAACAACTAAATTATAAATTATTTTCTCGGGTTCTGCAACCTGGGTATCACCACAAATCGACGTGATCCGCACTTGCTTTCTACATAATTGTATTTTTGCTCTAGCACGTCAAAAAAAGTTAATGGATTGTTTCTGTAAGTTATTCTCCTTTAAAACAATGTTTACGCGGATTGTGGTATCTAGGTTGCAGGATTCGAGATAGAACTAGCAAGGAGAACAAAATGAAACTAGACGAGGAAAAACTAAAATTTGAGGTAAGCAAACGAGGGATGAATCAAACAGACCTAATTAATCAGTCAGGCATTTCAAAAACAACCATAAGCAAAATTTATAACGGTGGCTCATGTAGTCCAAAAACTGCCATTAAATTATGCGAGGTTTTAGAAACAGAATTAGAAAAAATTTTAAAAACAAAACAGATACCAGGAGAAAAGAATATGAGCACCAGAGAGGAAACATACTATTTAGTCAGTAAAGACTATTCAGAAATAATTAAAACTCTGAGCTCTAATGAATTGGCTAATTTATTGAATGTTAAACGGGAGAGCTTAAGCTATAAACTTGTGAAAATCAAGGACTTCAATGGATTTCCAATAGCTCAGGAGTAACGCCTATGGAACAGGGCTATATTAAATTGTTCCGCCAAATTGTGGATTGGGAGTGGTATGACGACATCCCAACATGCAGACTGTTTATTCATCTGCTTTTAAAAGTAAATCACGTTGATCGCAATTGGCAGGGAAAGAAAATAGAAAGAGGTTCGTGTATAACGAGTTTTGCTAGTTTAAACGCTGAAACAAAACTGAGCGTTGAGCAAATAAAAAGAGCTCTAAAAAATCTACAAAAAACAGGTGAGATTAAAAAAATCTCAACAAACCAAAACACGCTCATAATCGTTACAAAATACGATGATTATCAGTGTTTTGCCAATGTCGACAACAAGCAAACAACAAGCGAACAACACGAGGACAACATGCAGAAAACAAACGAGCAACAAACGAACAACAAACGGACAACAACAAACAATAATGTAAAGAATATAAAGAATGATAAGAATAATAATTTATATTGTTCTTCTGACGAAGAACTAGAAATAAATCAAATTATTAAAACAATCATTGAAATTCTGAACATTGAAACAGAGAAAGAATTTTCTCCTGATGCCAAATTAACTAGAAAGTTGATTCAGGATAAATTGAATGCTGGATATAGCTTGGCGGATTTCAAATGTGTTATTGAAAAGAAATGTGATGCATGGAAGTCTGATCCAGTCATGAAATCTTATTTGAAGCCAAGCATTTTGTTTGGAAATAAGTTTGATGAATATCTGAATGAGTGAGGTGTCGTGAATGAATATTGTTAAAGCAATTAAATTAGCTAAAAAAAGAAAAATGGGATTTGTAAGAAAAAATAGTCGTGATCACAAAAAAGGCGCTTATTTATATCCAACAAACATAACAATTTACAAAATTGCTTTGTACTTACCTGGAAGGGATGAGTATATAAGATTTTGGAATCCAATGACAGACGATCTCATGGCTAAGGATTGGATTCTAGTTAAGCCAACAAAATCGTTTTTTAAGGCTTACAGTTCAGAGGAACTAAAATTGATGGAGCTTGGTGAAATAGTAAAAGAAAAGTAGTTAATAAATAACTACTTAAACAATGGAACAAAATTCAGCAATTCATTAATAGCATTCAACACTTTAGAAGTATTTATAGTTGATTTCATCAGAATCTCCAAAAGCATTTGCTTTCTCAGGGCCGACTTTTTTTGAGAGTTCTAGATAATCTCTATACATCGCTGTTAATAAAAGCTTTTGTTCATTAGTCAAGTCATCCATTTTATCACCTCCTCAAAAATATATTATCACGAAAGGAAAAAGGAAAATGAAATTCAATATAGAAACAAAGACATTGCTAAATGCAGTGAACAATGTGTCAAAGGTAATTGATAAACTATCACCTTTACCTGCATTAGCGAATTTAAAGATTTGTGTAGAAGAAAAGTCAATTGTGATTGCTGGATCCAATGGAACTGCTTCAATGCAGCAGACATTGCCAATGGATACTGGTATTGAAGAAAGTGGCCAGTGTTTAGTGGATGCTAAATACTTTAGTGAAATCATTCGAAAAGTATCTGGTCAATCAATTGATGTTGATTGCACGGATAATTTAATGCACATCAAGTGTGGGAAAGCTAGATTCAAACTTACTTGCACAGACGTATCTGAGTATCCAGGGATTGATTTAGAGACACCTGAAAATAGACTGAACTGTCCAATGGAAACGCTGCGTATTGCTTTTGAAAAAGCTCTTGTATGTGTTGCAAGTAACGGAAAAGAAGCTCAGCGACGTCCTGTATTAACAGGAGTAAATTTAAGTGTGGACGATGGTCAGGTTACAATCGTTGGTTCTGATTCGTATCGAATGAATCGATATGCATTTATTGATATGGATTGCAAGGATACCAGTATTACGATTCCTAGACAGGCTTGTGTGGAATTTTTGAAAACATTCAATGATGAGGTTTCTGTTTTCTATGACGAGAAAAAAATTCAATTTAAAACAAACAATATGATGTACCAGTCGCAGCTTTTAAACGGAACATATCCGGATGTCTCCAGAATCATTCCAAAATCTTGTTTGTATCACGTTGAGATGGATAAGAATGAATTGTTAGAAGCTATCAAGCGTTGTGATTTTGTGAAATCTGATGGGAAGCAAATTGTACATTTATCGTTTGGTGCAGAAGAATCTCATATCGATTCAAAATCTGCTGAAATAGGGGAAACATACGAAACGCTTGAAACAGTGGAATTATTGGCGGATCCAATCGAATTTAATTTGAACGGAAAATATCTAATGGATGCATTGAATTCAATAAATTCTGAAAAAGTTCAGATTACGACTCCAGGAATTGAAAAGCCATTGATTGTTCGTGGTTCGTGTGATGTTTTAAAGCTGATGAGTGTGCTTGTTCCTGTGAAAACGTATAAGTAGGTGAATTGTATGTCTAAGTTTGAAGAGGAATATAAGGCAATCAAACAGAATCAAGGATTGAAAATAATCTGTGAATATTTGATGTCACGTAATGACATGGTTTCGAAGTTGGATAATCCTAAGAAGTCTGTCGACGGAATGTGGAACTACATTGTTTCTGAAGCTAAAAAGAAAGCCGTGAAAAACTGTGCAATCATCAGTGATGAAGAAGTGTTTGGTTTGGCCATTCATTACTACGATGAAGAAGACGTTGGTGGTGATGCAGAACAACCTTCACGTTTGAATCTTGAATCTGCAAAGGCAATCGTTAAAAAGAGTGTTGATCAAAAGAAAAAGCCTAAGAAAGAAGAATCGGAATGGAAGCAGGAAAGTCTATTTTAGAGAGATTGCAGACAAGGAAGCTCACATGGCCAAAAGGCATTGAAGAGTTTATTTTTTCAAAAATGGATTTATGGCTTGCAAAAGAGGCTTATAACCGAACTTATTTTGTCGAAACACTAGAAATGTATTACGGAAAGCTATTAAAGCGAATATTTGGATTTCAATTGTTCAAGAATCCGAATCATTCGGTAGAACTGAAAATCCAGGAAGTGGCACGATACATAGAAGGCGAAAGAAAGTTTTTGGTTGGCAATCTGTATTGTGGAATGTTTGGTAAAAGGGTTGATTTCGATTATCCTTTAAAGTTTTGGATCAATGACAGCAAATTGAATTTCTATCCGTTGAGGATGTACTCAATTGAAGACTGGATCAAGCTGCTGAATATTCCGTATTGCCAGTATCAGTCTGAATTGAATCAATCAGGATTAGATTTTTTTGAATACGTGTGTGCTTATCGTAAAGAACCTAAAATCGAATATTTAGTGAAGGCAGATTTGAGTCAGTTCATTTCAAGCCTTCGCGTTCTTGATCTAAGTCAAAAGAGCCTGGATAAGATATTCAAGGTTGATCGTAAGTTCGTTCCGCTTCTTCCAAAGATGGATTACACACATTTGATGTTATGCAGGAAATATTCATGGGCAAATGAAAAAGAATTATTGAAAATCAGACATTTGAATTTCAAGCATATACGTAAGTATATGTGTCCACGAGTATTGGAGTACGCATCGAAGATAGATGATTGGAACATAAATATTTACGAAGATTATTTGAAGTTCGCGGAAACGATTGGAGCGGACATGAAGTCTTATAGAGTTCTAACACCATCGAATTTAGTAGAAGCACATAGTGCAGCATATAAGGCTATGCGTGCTACAGAAGGTACCAGGTTTGAACAAGGGATTCTTGAGAATTACGAAAAACATGTTGAGTTGAGTTATTCAAATGGAAAGTATTTGATTCGCCCTGTTAAGAGTAATGCTGAATTGAAGAAGGAATCTGAAGTATTGAACCATTGTGTTAGAACCTATGCAGACGATGTGTCCAAAGGACATACGGAAATCATGTTTGTTCGTTTAAGCGATAAACCGGATGTTCCTTTGTATACGTTGGAGCTCAAACATAAGGTTATTCGACAATTTAGAGCAGATCATAATGCAGTCCCTCCAGACGATGCATTTTGCTTTGTCAGGGAATGGGCGGATAAATTTAAGATAAATAAGGAGTTGATATCGTGATTTTAAGAGATTTAAAGAATACAACATTTAGACCCGTGGAAATCAGTGTTGTGAAAGATTATCAGGAAATTATGTTTTCAGTGAATGGAATTCATAGATTTCCATGTTTAAGCAAAGCCAAGAATTACTTTGGCAAAAGACAAATTGTTGAGATTGTAGACGATGAGTCTTCAAGAACTACCAGGATATTTCTTCAAGGCTAAGCCATGAATAAAGAGTTTCTAGTTAGCAAAGTTGATGAGTTCATCGCATTCGAAACCGAGAATGAAAAATCAAAAAATTCATTGGTTCATTATCGACAGGTTGTTGAACTGTTTGTAAATTCTTTTGAGGTCGATGATATATGTAAATTGGATGTTATCGGCTTCAAAAGAAAATTAGAAGAAGAGTATGCTCCGGCAACAGTTAAGAACTATATCACTATCGCAAATCGATTTATAAAGTATTGCGAGTTGGTCGAAAAGGATTTGGATCCAGACGAATTGTTGCGTACTCATCATTCTAAAATGACATTGAAAAATATAAAGATTCAACAAGCTGCATCATTGGATGATGTGATTGAACCATCTGATTTTAAGCGAATGTGTAGAATGGCCAAACAATGTAATCGAATGGATATTTATCTGATCATGAAGATATTCGCTTACACGGGTATACGTGTGAGTGAGTTAAGTTATTTCACGGTTGAAAATGTAAAGGCAAATTATATTACAGTCAAAAACAAAGGTAAGATTCGTGATGTGATTCTGAGAAATGACTTAAAGCGAGAGATATTGAAGTATTGCAGAGTGGAAAAGATAAAGTCAGGAAAAATCTTTTTTTTAACCTATAAGCAGATTTACTACCAGTTGAAGAAGATTGCAGGAAAGTGTAGAGGCATAAGCCTGGATAAGATACATCCTCACGCATTCAGGCATATGTTTGCGATTAATTATTTGGATGCTGGCGGACAGGTAACGGATCTCATGGATATTCTTGGCCATAATTCCATACAGACAACATCTTTGTATACTAGAACGACAAACAAAGCTAAGAAGAACATGTTGGAAAGCATGAAATATAAATAGGAGGACAAAGCAATGTCTAAAGAAGATAAATATTGGGAATATGACGAAATAGAAGAGAATTATAAGCTTCATTTTACAAGATTTTATGAAGATGAAATTATCGCAATCCTACATCAAGATGATGAGTTTGGTATTTTCTGTGCTTTTTATATACTTGAAGATGTATATAAAAGTGATGATTTTGATTACTTGAACGCTGAAACAATTGAAGACGCTAAAGCTGAAGTGGAAGAAAGAATTGTTGATCTTGTTCAAAAACAAATCGAATATTTGCAAAGTTGGATTCATAAATTTAAATCTACTGACGCAGATGAGAATCGCGAAAGATTAGAAAAGGGGGGTATTAATCATGTGGATTAGAAATCAAGACCGAACTGCTTTATTGGATTGCGACAATTTTGAAGTTGAAAGTTACAGTAATGCACCACATGCAGTGGTTACGTTAAATAATAGAACGAATATCACTGTGGATTTAGGTGTATATTCCAGCAAAGAAAAAGCTTTAAAAGTTTTAGATGAAATTCAAAATTGGATACACTATGAAGCGGATGAAAATGGCATCACATATCAAATGCCACAAGATGTGGATGTTAGAGTATAACGAAGGAGAATGAAAATGCCTAAACGTTGGGAGTATAACGAGAAATACAATAGTTATAGTCTATATTGCTATACATTCCCTGGAACATGGGAACCCGGAGAAAGAAGACCAATTGCGGTATTAAATGTGGAACGAAGAGGCAAGAAAGAACGATATACTTATAGCTGTTATACTGTATTGAGACCTGGTTCTTTGATGCCACTAAAAGCTAAATCAATTGATGAAGCAAAGTCAAAAATCGAAAAAGCAATTATTGAATATCTCGAATATAAGCTCGATGAGCATCTTGTTGAGATTCGAGTTTTAAATAAAGAAATTGAGGAGCTTAAAAGAGAAGAAAATGAAGTGTGTAAAATGTGATTTCGAATGTTGTAATTCAAATGAAAATGGAACTGAATATTATTGTGCGGTATTTGGTGATAATGTCCCAGAAGAGCTTGAAACAAATGTAGGATGTAATTTAAAATACAACGAAGCTAAAAAGCTCTGTGAACTTGATGATAAGTGTATAGCCATGTATTACGAAAGTATGTCTTTGTTATATGAATTTGGCGAGGAGCCACGAACAAAAGAGCAACAAGCTAAGATGGATAAAGTTAACGAAGAGTATAGTTTAGCATCAAAAAATTATCACAATTATTTTGATCTCGTTGTAAGCAGGAGAAGAAAAGATGAATAGAGGCAATGAAATGTGCACAAAAATAAAACTATTAAGCTTAACTGATGGATATGAGCATAAATTGGTAAGCAACAAAGGAAAGCTTAAAAAAGAATATATTGGTCAGATTGGTAAAGTAATCCATACGTGTGTCATCAGCAAGGGTAATTACGTGAAGCCTACACTTTACGATGTCCAGTTCGATGACGGAGCTATATTTTGCCTAGATGAAGATCAAATAAAATTTGTAGCACTTGGTGCTCTAGAACCTGGGTCATCAATATCACTTAAAGAATCAATGTGTGAATCAAATCAAAAGATTACAGATGTTGAAGCAGCATTTTCTTCACTAGGTTTGCAGATGAAAAATGCATTATATCCAGGGGCAATATAAGCTTGAAAAACGCAAAAAGTTTTTAGTTCAAAAAAACGTGCAGAGAGCCTTTATTCTAGGGCTCTTAGCACAGAATTGATTTTGGAAAATAATTTAAGGTTATTTGACAAAGAAAAAAGGAGAAAAAAAGAGTGATAAACAGAGTTATTTTAGTTGGTAGATTGACTAAGAATCCTGAGATTAGGAAAACACCAAATGGAGCAAGCATCTGTAAGTTTACTTTGGCCGTTAGTAGAAAAGTGAAAGCACAAGGACAACCGGATGCAGATTTTATTAGTTGTGTTGCCTGGAACAAAACAGCAGATTTAATGTACCAGTATTTGAAGAAAGGCTCTTTGATTGGAATTGATGGAAGATTGCAGACAGGAAAATTCACAAATAATAATGGTGAAACAATTTATACATGCGATGTGATGGTTGAAAGTTTGCAGTTCTTAGATAAGAAAGAAGAAGCGCAAAATAATGATGTTAACCAGGAAAGAGAAATGTCATACAGTGAAGGAGGATATCCACAATGGTAAAAGAAAAAGACGCAGTCAATCATCCAGAACATTATGAGAGCGGATCATATGAATGCATCGATGAAATGATTGCAGTATTTGGAATGTCAGTAGTCGCAAATTTTTGTTTGTGCAATGTTTGGAAGTACAGATACAGAGCACTTCTTAAAGGCGGTAAAGAAGATATGGAAAAATCTGATTGGTATATGTGTAAATACATGGAGCTTAAAAAAGCGATGAGTGCAGCATATGAAGATTAATTGGAGATTAGTATTTATTATTCTGTTTGGGATTTTATACATATGGATGTTTACGGCCATTGTAGGCGGAACTGTATGGATTATCTCAAATATCGTTAAATTTGTTTGTTTTTTGTTTTCGTTGTATTAAGGGGAAAAGAATGGAAAAAGTTGTATTGCATAATCACACTGCAGAGGATGCATTTGATTGTTTAGCTGAATTAATTAAGATCATGACGTATGATGTTGAAAATGGTGGAATGCGTGAAGCAGGATTAAAGCAACTTGAATATATCAGACAAAAATATTCAAAGTTGGAAAGAGAAAACTGTGGTTTAAATCAGACGGTTCTAAATTTAAGAAAGCGTGTAGAAAGTAAATATTCGTCTGGAACACCATGGGCACGTTGTTCGGATATTGAAAAGGTTTCGCATGATTGAGGTTTCAAAAACAGTGGCACAGTTCATTGGAGATTTCAAAGCTCTAGATTACTGTTGTCATAGAATCATAGAATTAAATCAGGAATTGGAAGTGTTAAATCATAAGAAGTTAGGATTGAGTCATGATCATGAAGAATTATCGAAAGAACAAATGAAGTCTAACTATCCAATGCCGACATACCAAAGAGCATTTACATCTAAGCTTGCATTATTGGAAACGATTGAAGAGCGTGAGCGTGAAATTGCTTATTATAAAAAGAGAATCAACGAATGCAAAGCGTTTGAACTACTTGGCTACACAGATATGAATATCATGTATGATTTATATTTTTTCCGTATGTCACAATATGATGTGGCAGACAAATATGGATTCAGTCGCAGCGGTTTGATGAAGCACATTCACGCAGTTATCAAGAGCATTATTTAAAAGAGTCTACATTGTCTACCGGTTTTCCGTGATATATTAGTACCGTAAAAAATTTGACAAAGCCAAGTGTTGAATCTTTTACACATGAAAGCACGCACATGTGCTTTTTTTATTTGGTGTAGGCAGTTTCCTTGCTAGACTGTCTTCACGAGGTAAAAAGCATGGATTATAAGACTAAGAGATGGAAAAAGAAAAGAGAATCAATTCTTAGAAAAGATGGATATCTTTGTCAGATCTCAAAGCGATATGGTAGAAGAGTAGAAGCAGAAGTTGTGCATCACATCTATCCAGCAGATGAATATCCGGAATATCGGTTCTGCGACTGGAATCTAATTAGTGTAAGCGTAGGCGAGCACAATAAGTTGGAGAACAGAAGTACTGGTGCATTGACTGAGCTTGGTGAAGAATTGAAAAGACATACGATTCCAGGAGTTGATTGGAGAAAGAAGAAAAAAGATTATGCAATCTAATGATGAACTATGTAGGCTGATACGAATCTATTTGCTCTATTTGATTGGAGCTTATGATAAACGTGATGTGGCCAACGAGTTGGGTGTGGATTTGGACGAGATAGCCTCAAAAAGATTGCTCTGAAAGAGATCCCCCCACCTAAATTTTTTTGACATGAAAATTGGTTCCCTGGGGGAGTATCCATCTTTCCAACTCTGAGCAATTTTTGAAAAAAGGGGGTGATGGCCATAATGAACAGAGCAACTGTCAGCAGAAAAACGAATCGAATTTTTAAAGAAACAGTTTTATATATGCAAGAAATCGGAACTTACAAGAAAGAGTTCGATGTAACAATTCATAGGTATGCGGAGATGCGATTTCAGTACGATTTGTTGTATCAAAAGTGGTTCGAAGAGGGGTGCAAAGTGACAGAGACTTTTAAAAATAAATCCGGAAATGAGAATATTCGTAAGACTGCAGAATATTTGGCCATCGAAGCTCTTCAAAAGAATCTTCTTACAATCGAAACAACTTTAGGATTAACTCCAAAAGGATTAAAAGCGATTAAATCAAACGGACTTGAATCCGCAAAACAAAGTAGATTGGCGCAGGTGTTAAGTAGTGTATAATGGAAAGTATTTTTCAGAAGTACAGAAATATTGTGAAGATTGTAAGAGTGGAAAAATCAAAGCCAATATTTATCGTATAAAAGCAATTGATAGATTTTATAGAGATTTAGAAGATGAAAGATATGAATTCAATCCAAAAGATGCAGACTTCATTATTTCGATTATTCAAAAAACCATTTGCCACATGCAAGGCGAAACGCAGGAAGGAGAACCTTTACGAGGTACTCCTTTTATTTTGATGCCTTTTCATAAATTTATTATCTACAACCTGTTTGGAATCTATCGAAAAGGAACAAAGATAAAGAAATATCATGAGGCTTTAATATTTATTCCTAGAAAAAATGTTAAAACATCATTTTCTGCAGCATTAGCGTATGCGGTTGGATTACTTTATCGAAAGTCCGGATCCAAGATTTATGTTGTGGCCGCAGCCTTAAAGCAGACATTGGAAACATTCAATTTTCTTAAATATAACGTAAGAAACATGGGAGAATCGGATGAGGATGGTGGATTGTTTCATATTATCGACAACAACAACGAACATTCTATAAAAGCAGAAATGTCTGATGGAATGTTTGAATTAAACGCGTTGGCCACAAATCCTGATGCGCAAGATTCATTTAACTGTAACTTTGCGATTGCCGATGAGGTTCACGCGTTTAAAAAGCCGAAACAATACAATTTGTTTAAAGAAGCTATGAAAGCTTACGCAAATAAATTGATTATTGGTATTTCAACTGCTGGAGATGATCCAAACAGTTTTTTAGCACAAAGAGTTCGATATTGTAAAAAGATTTTAGATGGAGAAGTAGACGACGAGCAATACTTCGTTTTTATTTGTGAAGCCGATCTAACGGAAAATGAGGAAGGCGCAAAGTTTTTGGATTACATGAATCCAGATGTTCAGGCAATGGCCAATCCTGGTATTGGTCAATCGGTTCGTGCCGAAGACTTAATGAATGATGCGATCCAGGCGCAGAACGATCCTCAACAAAGAAAAGATTTCTTCGCGAAATCATTGAATGTTTTTACAAATCAAATCGACACATATTTTGATATGAATGTCGTGAAGACATCCGATGCCAAGTATAATTGGACGATTGATGAATTGGCCAAACTTCCTATCAAATGGTATGGCGGTGCGGATTTATCCAAACTGCACGATTTAACCGGAGTTTGTATTTATGGCCGATATAAAGGAGTGGATATTTGCATCAGTCATGCGTTTATTCCACGAAGTACGGCATATCAGAAATCGGATGAAGATAACATCCCGGTATTCTGGTGGGAAGAAGAAGGATGGCTAACGTGTTGTAACTCGAATGTCATTGAATATGAAGATGTAATTCAATGGTTCATAAAAGTTCGAGACAGAGGTTTTAGAATTCGATGGATCGGATACGACAGAAGGTATTCGCGTGAATTCATTTTAAAAATGAAAAAAGCCGGTTTTAAAATTCGTGATCAGAAACAATTGTACGTTGAAAAAACGGAAGCTTTTCGAGAAATCGAGAAAAAGTTCAACCTTCAAGAATTTTATTACGTGCATAATCTTGCGTATGAGTATTGCGTTGGGAATGTAAAAGCTACAGAAGACAGTGATGATTTTGTGCGTTTCCAAAAAGTAATGCCAAACCAACGTATAGATTTATTCGATTGTTCAGTTATCGCTTGTAAACAATTATTGATTGCAGAAGAAAAGAATTCGTCTGCTTCGATGTTTTTAGATTAGGAGGCTTATTTTGTCAAGGAGAAACAAAAAGAAGAATATTAGACCGGATCCACAAAAAAGGTCGAATTATGCTGCGGTAATGCCAGTAAATTGGGAATCTGTATTGTCAGCCGGTTATACACCATTATCACAGAATCCTGAAATTATTAGCGCAGTTAATAAGATTGCCAATCTAATTGGAAGTATGACAATCCATTTAATGGAGAATTCTAAGAATGGCGATCAAAGAATTAGTAATGCACTATCAAATTTAGTGGATATTCATCCAAACAAATACATGACAAGAATGACATGGATGTCTTCTATTGTTCGTTCGTTGTTGTTGGAAGGTGATGGAAACTGTGTTCTGTATCCAAGAACAGTATCCGGTTTAATTGAAGGTATTTATCCGTTGAATCCTGGAAGTGTTTCATTTGTTCCAAACGGCGATTTTGGATATTCCATTCTTTATAACGGAAAGGAATATTTTCCGGAAGATTTAATTCATATAGTAATTAATCCGGATCCAAACTATCCATGGAAAGGCGTAGGTTATCGTAAATCCTTGCGAAGCGTAGCCGAAACATTAGATCAGGCGAACGTCACTAAGAAAGGATTCATGGAATCAAAATGGCAACCATCATTGATTGTTAAAGTTGATGGAATGGTTGATGAATTTTCTAACTCAGATGGAAGACAAAAACTGTTGGATAAATATATTAAATCAAATCAGACAGGAGAGCCTTGGCTAATTCCTGCAGATGGATTTGATGTGGTTACGGTAAAACCGTTATCATTGAATGATTTGGCCATCAAAGATTCGGTAGAAATGGACAAAAAGACAGTAGCTTCCATTTTAGATGTTCCGACATTCGTACTAGGTGCCGGAGAATTTAATAAAGAGGAATGGAACAACTGGATCAATACAAGAATTAAAGGAATTTGTGAGTGCATCCAACAGGCACTTACACGAAGTTTACTTATCAAGCCTGAATGGTATTTTAGGTTCAATTATAGGTCGCTTTATGCCTATGACATACAAACACTCTCGACGGTGGGATGTGATTTGTATACACGAGGAATCGTGACAGGTAATGAAGTCAGAGATTCACTAGGATATTCTCCGATGGATGGATTAGATGAATTGATCATACTTGAAAACTATATTCCACAAGGAATGATAGGAGACCAAAAGAAATTGGAAAAAGGTGGTGAGAATAATGGATAAAAAATATCAGATGAGAAGTTCTTTATCTAAATTCAAAACTAGAGATGCAGATGGGAAAAAGTATATCAGTGGATACTTCGCAGTATTCAATTCCAATTATCAGTTATGGGATGGAGCTACTGAAAGTGTAGATCCACATGCTTTTGATGGAGCACTGGATAATGATATCCGTTGTTTGATTGACCATGATACACGTTTGGTTTTAGGGCGCACCAAATCAGGAACATTGACTTTAAAAGTTGATGACAAAGGTCTATGGGGCGAAGTTGAAATCAATGAATCAGACCAGGATGCGATGAATCTATATGCTCGTGTGCAACGTGGCGATGTGGATCAATGTAGTTTTGGCTTTGAGATTACTTCAGAAGAATATTCAGAAAACGGAAATGGAGTTCATTGGACAATTAAATCCGTGAATCTGTATGAAGTATCTGTAGTTACTTTTCCTGCATACGAAGATACACAGGTATCCGCGCGTAAAAAGGAGTTTAACACAATTCGTTCTAGAAAATTAGAACAAAGAAAAAAAGAAATGCTGAAGAGATTGAAGGGAGAATAAGCATGTTAAAAGTTTTAATGTTGCGTAAAAAATTAGATACGCAGAAAAAGAATCTTGAGAAATTAAGAAAAAAAGAATCTGACTTTGAAAAACGTACAAAAGAACTAGAAGTTGCGATTTCTGAATTGCGTGATGATTCAACAGAAGAAGAACAACAAGCTGTTGAAGAAGAAGTCGCAAAGTTAGAAGAAGAAAAACAAGAGTACGAAGACGAGAAGAAAGAGTTGGAAGAGACAATTGCCGAAATCGAACAAGAGATTGAAGAAGCAGAGTCTCAACAGCCAACAGATGAACCTAAGCAAGAAGAAAATAGAGGAGGACAACAGAAAATGACTGTAAGAAATAAATTCTTCAATATGCCAATCGAAGAACGTGATCGTTTCTTCAAAGATGAGAATGTAGAAAAATTCTTATCAAACGTAAGAACATGCATTAAAGAGCATCGTGCAATTGAAAATGTTGGATTAACAATTCCACAAGTTATGTTGCCTTTAATTCGTCAAACAGTAGAAGAAAATTCTAAATTGATTTCACGAGTTAATTTGCAGAGTGTTAGTGGAACGTCTCGTCAAAATATCATGGGAGATATTCCAGAAGGTATTTGGACTGAAATGTGTGGATCATTGAATGAAATGGATTTGAAATTCAACAACATTGAGATGGATGGATACACAGTAGCCGGATTCTTCGCAGTATGCAATGCAGTCTTAGAAGACAGCGATGAAGATTTAGCTACAGAAATCATTAATGCGATTGGTAAAGCAATTGGTAAAGCATTGGATAAAGCTATCGTATTTGGGCACGGAGTTAAAATGCCATTAGGTATTGTTACTCGATTAGCACAAGAAACACGTCCAAACGATTATCCTTCAACAGCTAGAGCATGGAAAGATTTGCATGTTACAAATATTTTAAAAGGCAGTGCTAATCTTACTGGAAAAGAATTGTTTAAAGATATCATTAAAAAATCAACATGTGTAATTAATGATTACTCTTCTGCAGGATTAACATGGGTAATGAATGAAAAGACGCATAAATTATTGATGGCAGAATCCTTGGATGCAGATATGAATGGTGCTATTGTTGCAGGAATGCAGAATACAATGCCTATCGTTGGTGGTGAAATTGTTGAGCTTAACTTTATTGCAGACAATAATATCATTTTCGGACACTTTGATTTGTACACTTTAGGAGAACGTGCCGGCGCTAAGATTGATCAATCAGAACACGTTAAGTTCTTAGACAATCAGACAGTATTCCGTGGAGTAGCTCGTTATGATGGAAAACCGGCAATCGATGAAGGATTCGGTGTGATGACAATCGATGGTAAAGCACCAGTGACATCAGCAACATTCCGTGCCGATGATGCAAATGATGCAACTTTAACATCATTGACTCTTGGTTCAGAAACATTAGCATTCAATGCGAATACTTATGAATACGAAGTAAGCGCAACTACATCAAATGCCGTTGTTAATGCAGTTCCAGCTCAAGAAGGAGCATCAGTGACTATTATATACGGTGGAAAGAAATACAATAATGGCCAGGAATTAACATTAGAAGGAACTAAGAATTTAGTTGTTACTGTTAAGAACGGAATGTCAAAACTTGTTTATACTGTAAAAGTCACAAAAGGGTAATAAATAATGGATTTTGGAGAAGATACTGAACTAACTGTCCTGAAGCAGAATCTCCAAATGCCTCAAACAAATGCCAACGATGAATATTTAAAAGTGTTGTTGGAGCAAGCTGCTTCCCTTATGACAAGAGAAGGAATCGTCGATGATGATTCCTTTGATTATTATATGGCGAAGATTGACTACGCAGCATTCTTATTCAGAAAAAGAGCTAATAAAGATAGCCCACTAGCTATGCCTAGATCTCTTAGATATGAATTGAACAATATCCTGTGGTCACAAAAAGGAAGATAATGACATTTGATGATGGAATCCTGAAGATTTATGAGCGTGTATTAGTACAGGATAAAGGTTTTATGCCTGTATCTAAATTGCACCTTAAATCTTCTTATTATTTTTCTTATGAAGTAATTGGTGTTACAAAGTTTTATGAAGCTAAAAAAGCACAGGATAGACTGGATGAATCTGTATCTATTTACAGAGATCGTTCAATTACATATAACGATATTGTTGTTTTGGAAGATGGTACACAGTATCAGATTTCACAGATTCAACATACATTTGATGATAATGGTATACAAATCACTAAGCTTACATTGATGCATTTAAATGAAAAGTTTGAATTCGAAGCTTAAAGAGTTTGCAAAATTACTGCGGTATACAAGTACTAATGAAATTTACCATTATGATGCAACAGGAGATAAATGCGATAGATATATAGTTTGGCAAGAAGAAGGAGAATCTGATTCTTTATTTTTGGACAATAAGCATGATGAAATCGTTATAAAAGGTTCGCTGGATATTTATACGAAAATTGAGTTTGATGATTTGGTGGATGAAATTATTGATTTGTTTAATGCCAATGGAATTTCATTCAATATAATTAATATCGAATATGAAACAAATTCGAGTTACATTCATTATTCATTCGATTGGGAGTATTGATGGCCAAAATTGAATTTAATGATTTTGATGAATATCTTGATAAACTGCAGAAACTTGAAAAAGATGATGTAGTTCCAATCATGAAGATGTCATTGTATGAAGGTACTGGAGTGGTTGTAGATGGTATTCGCAGTGAAATACAATCATTACATACATCCAATCACGCAAGCCAAGGGCCTATGGACTACGAGAAAAAAGCTCTTGAGAAAGGTCTTGGAATATCAGACATGGAGAGCAAGGGCGATGATATCAACGTCAAAGTTGGTTTTGCAGGATATTCAAGTCATAAAACGAAGAAGTATTCAAGAGGTGTTCCAATACCATTGATTGCTAGATCAATCTTGAGAGGAACGTCTTTTCGTCCTAAAAATGATTTCGTGGGTCGTGCAGTTCGGAAATATAGAAAAAAGAGTGTTGAAACAATGGACAGTAAAATGAATGAATTATTCAAAAAGGAGATGAACAAATAATGGCAAAAAAAGGTTTATCAAAATTAATTATTGCGAAATATAGTCATTCAGACGGTACTACGACTTATTCAGAAGGTAACATCCCTGAAAAGATGAGTGAGTATAGTCTTGATATTACGACTACTGACAATAATAATTTATATTTGGACAATGAAATTGCAGAATCAGAAGGTGGAGAATTCAAAGAAGGAACTTTGACTATTACCACTGGTGAATTGATGCCTGCTACATCTAAACTTTTATTGAGTATTAAAGAAAATAAAATTACAGTTAGCGAGGAATCTGTTACTGAATATGTATTTGATGACAATACGAAGTCAATTGAAGTTGGATGTGGACTTATTGAGCTACATCAAAATAACAACGAAGAATTTTATCGCGCAATTTGGTTTAATCGTGTTAAATTTAATATTCCAGGTGGTTCTGCGAAGACAAAAGAAGATACAGTCGATTGGCAGTTGCCTGAAATCACGGGATCCGTGATGCGTGATGCAGCAGGTGATCATGCATGGCAATGCTACGCAGATTTACCAGATGAAGCAAAAGCCGTTGCGTACTTGAAGAAAAAGGCAAATATTGTTGAATAAGGTGACTTATGGACATGAATATTCAATTTATAGACATTGGAGAATATAGATATCCAATGTCTTTTTCTTTAGCTTGTGTTTCACAAATGGGAAACTTTGCGCAAGCTGCTAAAAAGATTGAAGAAGGTCAAGACGTGGCCGAAGCTGCAAACATGATGATCAGTATGCTTTATCTAATGATTGATTCAGGATGTGCGTTTATGAATATCATGCGACAAAAGTATGATAGAGCACCAATTGGCGAAGATGGATTATTGGAGCCGATTCCAAAAGATACAATTGGGTACTTGATTCCTTCTGATCCAGAAGAATTGAAGGCAATTGTTGCAAAAATCAAGAAATGTATTTCCAAATCAAAAGAAAGAAAAATCCAGGCTAAGCCTTTAAAATCTTCAAAAAAAAAGAAGAAAAAAAGCTTCAAGGTGATTCAAGCAAATACTTAATGGTAAAAGCCTATAAGATTGGTATTCCATCCAATGAGTTTTTGGTAATGCCGTTAGGCTATTTAGCTGATCTAACGGATGCTTCGGTAATTCTTGATGGATATGCCGACGAATACATAGAGCCAGAATATATTAATGTAGATTTGAGGTGATGATATGGCTGGATATGATATTGGACCAAAGATTTCGATTAAAGGTGAATCTGAATTTAATCAATCCATTTCTAAAATTAATCAGAATTTAAAAGAGTATGGGTCTGAATTAAAAGCCGTATCAAGTGAATTTGATGCCCAAGCTGACAGCATGGAGTCGTTGACTGCAAAGAATAAAGTTTTGAAGAAACAATATGATGAGCAGTCGGATAAAATGAAACTTTTATCGGATCAGATAAAAAAACAAACGGATTATCTTGAGGCACAGGCTAAAGAAATTCAACAATTAACAAATGAATATGGTGAGAATTCAAGTCAAGTTCAGAAAGCAGAAAAAGCTTATGCGAATACGGAATCAACGATTTCTAAATTGAAGACTGCATTTAATGAGACAACTGCTTATGCCAATAAATTATCATCTGAAATATCAGATAATGATGCTAAATTGGACGAGTTATCAAAGGGTGCAGGTGAAGCATCAACTCAAATTGAAAAAATCGGAGACAGCTCGCAGAAAACTGGAGACAAACTGAATAAGACCAAGTCAGAAATAGAAGATTTTAAAGAAAGTTTTAATTTGCATGAGGCTGCTGAGCAGGTATCTGAATTCGCATCTGGAATGGTTGAAAATATCAAAGGAGCAGTAGAAGAATCAAAAGAATATTTAAAAATCATAGGTTCTTTAGAAGTTTCTTCTTCTCACTTAAATTACACTACGGGCGAAACAAAACAGACCTATAAGCAGCTTATTGGAGTCTTAGGTGATACTCAATCAGCAGCTACAACTACAGCTAACTTGCAGGCAATTGGTTTGGAACAAAGTCAGTTAACGCAAATCACTAAGGGTGCAATTGGCGCCTGGGCCCGGTATGGAGATTCGATTCCAATTGATGGCTTGGCTGAGTCAATCAACGAGACAATCAAGACAGGTACAGTTACCGGTAATCTTGCGGATATGTTGAATTGGGCTGGAACATCCGAAGATGAATTCAACGAAAAATTAGAACAATGTTCAGATAATTCAGAACGTGCACAGTTAGTGTTGGATGAAATGGCAAATCAAGGCTTAATGAAATCAGCAGATGCATGGAATGAGAACAACAAGGCATTGGTTGAATCAAACAAGGCCCAAGATGATTACAATGAGGCTATGGCCGATTTTTCAAAGGCAGTAATGCCAGTGTTTACTGAATTTACAAAAGCATTGACTACAATTATTCAGATATTTAGCGAACTTCCGGAACCAGCTCAACAAATGATTGCGGTCTTTATTGGGATTATTGCAGTTTTGACTACAATTGCTCCTTTGATACTGGCGGTTGGTGCAGCATGTGGATGGTCAGCAGGTGGAGTTGCAGCTTTAATGACCGCCGCAGCTCCTGTGATTGCGATAATTGTTGCGATTATTGCGGCCATCATGGCAATTATATTAGTTATTCAAAACTGGGATGAGGTACTTAACTTCTTGACAGAAACATGGGAGTCCGTTTGCAATAAGGTTTCTGAGTTGTGGGAAGGCTTTAAAAAATCGTGGACGGATGGCTTCAATAATGTGAAGCAGAAAATCGATGATTTTTTTCAAAATCTTGGTGAGAATTTTGCGAATGGTTTAAACAACTTCCAAAACTGGATTAGCAATATGTTGTCTGCAATTGTCAATTGGGCAAAGGATTTTGCTTCAAAAGGCAAGAATGCAGCCGTTAATTTGGTTAAAAATATTGCGAATGAGATAAAATCATTACCTGGTCAATTTCTACAATGGGGAATGGACATGATGTCAAACTTTGCGAGTGGTATCTGGAAAGGCTTTACCGGATTGGTAAAAGGAAAGATTAGTGGTGTCACAAACTTTATTAAGAAAAATCTGCATTTCTCTGTTCCAGATGAAGGACCGCTTGCCGATGCGGATGAGTGGATGCCTGACTTCATGGATTTATTAGCTACAGGAATTGATAAAAATAAGAACCGAGTAGAAAGCCAAATCAAAGATTTACAGGATATCATGGATATTGGAATGGATCCTTCGTTTACTGATAATACGAATTATCGGTATGATCCAACGTTTGTTGTATACAACACTACAACATTGGATGGTCGAAATATTGCTTCATCTATGGAAAGAGTTATCGGCTCTAGAAGCGTATCTAATGCTTATATGAGGGGTGAGGCGTAGAATGAGTTCATTTGATATTTATTTAGATAATGTATCTTGCGTTCGTGAGAAGCTATATCCGGTCAGAAGGCCTGATATAGTGACTCCTAAGCGCAACTACAAAGAATATGATATTCCTGGAAGAGATGGTAAGTATTTCGAAGATCTAGGCACTTATGATGATATTACATTTGATATCAATTTTAATTTCAAAGAAAAAAGAGAATACCTGAATAAAACTTTTAGAGATTATAAAAGAATGATTCGTAAATCTAAGACTCTTATGATGATGGATGATTCAGAAATCTTTTATAAAATCAAAAAAGTTGTATTTGGTGATATCTCAAGAGAAAGCACAAAAGAAATTAATGCTTTTGTGGCCACGTTTACCTGTGATCCATACGGATATTTATTTATTGGTCAAGATAGATATAGTTGTGAAATGGTGCAGACAAATCCTTATGCACTATCTCATCCTACTTATATTATTAGTGGCGAAGGGCAATGCATTCTAAACGTTAATGGAAATAAAATGACAGTTAATACATCAGGAACAATTTATATTGATACCGATAGATGCGTAGCCTATCGAGAAAATGGCGAATTGCAGAATGTCAAGGTCAGTGGGGATTTTGAATCTTTATATTTAGTTGAAGGGTCAAATTCAATTACAGTAAGTGACAATTTTAAGTGTGAAGTGATTCCAAACTGGAGGTGTGAACTATGATCCAATTGTATAAGCCTTTTAATAAAAGCTATGAAAAGAATGGTGATTATGTTCTACATCCATCTAGCTGCGTTATGCATGTTGTATTGAATGGGGAATGGTATGTTAAATTAATACATCCTATTGATGATATTTCAGAAAATATCATTGATGGGGCAGTTTTAAAAGTTCCAACATTATTTAATAAAGACCAATTGTTTATTATTCGTCATGTAGACAAAGCGGATTATGATGTTCAAGTAACAGCGTATCCACTTTTTTACATGGTCAAGACAACACCGCCTTTGTGGGATACTCGATGTGTGAATATGAATGGCCAGGATGCGTTAAATACAATTTTAAGCGGAACGTCTTTTAAAGGGATTTCGGATATCACAGATATTTCTACGTGTTATTTTAATAAAATAAATCGTTTGCAAGCTATCAATGGAAACGCAGACAATACATTTATAAATCGATGGGGTGGAGAGATCGTTTATGACGATTACACAATCAAGATCAACAAAAGAATTGGTTCAGACAAAGGTGCCAGGTGTGAGTTCGGATACAATTTGAAAAGCGTTCAGGAAGTCGTAAACACAGAAAATTTAATCACAAGAATATATCCGCAAGCCTACAATGGATACGTATTGCCAAATGAGGAGTGTGTTGATTCTCCTTTTATTAATAATTATCCAGATGTATATTGGAACTTTATCCAGTTTGATGACGTAAAGCTAAAAGAAGATGCACAGGAAGATGATGCATCGAATGGAATCACAGTCTGCGACACATTGGAAGATTTATATAAAGTGTTGCGAAAAAGAGCAGCCGATTATTTCACAGAAAATAATTGTGATGTTCCTAATATCACGTATAAGGTTGATATTGTAGATTTGGCAAGACTGGATGCTTACAAAGATATTAAGAATCTTGTTTCAATTGGCTTTGGTGATACAGTTCATATTAAACACAGAAAGTTGAATATCGAAACCAAGGCAAGATTAATTGAATGTGATTATGATTGTATCCTAAAAAAATACGATAGTATGACTTTAGGTGATTATGAAACGAAGTACTTTGAAAATGCGGATAGTGTTATCCAGGCAGCACAAAAGGTGATTGATAAAAAGACATCTAGTTTGATTGCAGAAAAGATAAAAGGAATTATTGATGCGACTCAAGCTTCGCTTTATGCTCAAAGAAACATTGCAAAGAAGATGGATTATAGAGCTATGAAGATGGAAGATTTAGATCCAGACAGTCCAACGTATGGAGCAACATGCTATGGAACTAGCGGATTAGAGTTCTCTGATACAAGAACCGAAGATGGAACGGATTGGAAATGGGGTAATGCATTTGGCCCAAAAGGTTTGATTGCGAATGCGATTATTACAGGCATTCTTTCGGATAAGAGTGGTAGCTTTTATTTGAATATGGATACCGGTAAGTTAGTCATGAATGACGGAACTTTTAAAGGGGTCTTGAACACCATAAAGGATATTAATGTTGGAGCAGAAATCAATATGCAGCCACGTACTGATGGGGTTGCGCAAGGATCTGTTTGGGCAGATATAAAAGCGGTGGATGCAGGCGGTAATGTTCTTCCTGAAAGAATTGCGTTCCGATCTGTAAAGTCTGACGGTAAATATTTATCGCATAGTATTAAATTAATTTGTGGAGATGCCAGCGTATCCGTTAATAATGACGGCTCAATAACTTTACTTAGTGGCACTAATAAAGTTAAGGTGTCTACAAATGGTGTCGATATCATTACCAAAAACAATGAGATTTCTTTAAGTGAAAATTCTAGCACGATAAAGATTGATGGTAAAACTGGATTAACAGGTACTTATACTGTTACAAAATCAGTAACTACTAGGTCAGGAATCGTGACAGGAGTTGAGTAATATGGCTCAACCCTTTTCTGTATTCGTCGATACTTATAATGGCACAAGTCACAATGTAGATGGTTCATTTGGAGCGCAATGTTGGGACGGTTACGCGTTTTACATGAAGTGGTTAGGATACTCATATGCGAATTGTACGGCCACAGGCGGTGCTCAAGATATTTGGACTCAACGCGCTTCTAATGGAATGTTGAATTCATGTAATGTCGTATCCACTCCACAAAATGGAGATATCGCAGTTTGGGGTTCCAACATGGGAGGTGGTAAAGGCCACGTAGCCATGTACTACAATGGTCAGTACTTCGGCCAAAACCAGGGTAGAAGTGGTGGTGTGAATGGTGGGCCATTTAATTTACTGGCAATCGGAACTGCGCCATTAGGATATTTCAGACCTAAGTGTTATGCGAATGGTTCAGATGGAGAAAAAAAGCTGCAGCTAACATTGATTAATGGAATTGTAATAGATGCAAAATATGTATAGGAAGGAGTTGATTTGATGGAATTATTAAGAAGTGGTTTACAACTTGTGGCAATTAAAGGTCTAGAAACATGCGAAGGGTCTGTTAATGTTCCTGTTATATTGAAAAGTGATGGAAGCAAATATGATGACTATACACCACAAATTCATATTCGATATTTAAATCATGGAAAATTACATGAAGAACTATTGCCATCTGACAAAGATGGTTTTTATATTCCAGGAAAGCCTTTTGAGGAAAACGGATTAATTGAACTAGCAGTCCATTTGATTCGTGGTAATAAGCAGCTAGTGACAAATGAATTAGCTTTTATCGTGAAGAGAGCGCCAAACGGAACAACTGAAGTAGATCCAAGTGAATACGGTTGGCAACAATTGGTTGATGCTTATATCGAACAGAAATATGACACCATTATGCATAGATTGGATTTATTGACGATCACTAATGGCAATCAGACAAACCTGAACGAGTTAATTGATATTCGTGTAGGTGGTAATGGTGTTACATATAGTAATGCTGGAAATGCAGTGCGTGGACAATATCTTGCTCTATTAAAAAAAGCGAACGAATTAACCACACGCATTGATGCAATTATATCTTCAACTGAAAGCTCATTGAATGCCAATGCGGAGATAGTTGACGCAAGAATTGATTTTGAAGGAAATGCGAAGAAAACATTAGGAGCTTCAATCCGTGAAGCTGATCAGAAAATAATGGAAATGATTCTGACAAATCATTTTAAAACTGAATTATTATCAGATTCAGAAAGCGGTCTTATTGATGAGAATAAAAATGCAATCTTAGCGGACTGGGCATATGTAGTTGACTCCGGAAATGTAGGCGAGGAATGGACGTACAAGGTGAAAGAATGAGACAAGGAACAACACCTACAATTCAAATCATGGTCAATAATATTGATTTAGCAGATATGGAACACATCTATGTGGTATTTGAGCAAAATGGATATTTATTGAAAAAAGGAATGACAGATTTAAAAATCGAAAATAATGTTATTTCAATTTTTTTAACGCAGGAAGAAACGCTAAGCTTTAAAAGTGGAAATTGCAATATCCAACTACGAATGATTACATATGACGGCATAGCGATGGCTTCGCCGATAAAAACAGTTAATGTGTATAGTGTGTTAAACAAGGAAGTGATCACATGATTCTGGTAAACAGTATAGAAATCGACGTTAAAGACGAATCAGATCATATTCAGTTCGGTTTAAATGAACAATATGTAGGAACAACGGATTATGAAAAACTTAGGAACAAGCCTAAATTAAATGGTAATGAAATCATTGGAGAAGTTGAAGAAATAGACCCAACAGTTCCAGCATGGGCGAAAACAGAGACAAGACCGGTATATACACCGGAAGATATTGGAGCTATGGCAGAAGGTTCTGTAACTTCGGTATCAACAAATGAATTAGATGAAATATGGAATAGTTTATAAGGAGGAAAAATAATGACTATTGAATATTTAGATAAGAGTGGATTAACTCTATTAATCAGCAAAATTAAAACTGCATTAGGTGGAAAAGTTGATGTGGAAAGCGGCAAAGGCTTATCGACAAATGACTATACAAGCGAAGAAAAAAGCAAATTAAGTGGTATCGCAAGTGGTGCTCAAGCGAATGTGATTGAGTCTGTAAAGGTTAACGGTACAAAGGTTGAACCAAGCTCAAAAGCCGTAGATATTTCAGTGCCAACAAAGGTATCACAATTAACAAATGACAGCGGCTTTCAAAATGCTACACAGGTTAATTCAACGATTGCAGGAAAAGGATATCAAACGCAATCACAAGTACAATCGTTAATTAATTCGGCAGTAGGAAACATCGCATCTATTAAGTATGAAAAGGTAAGTTCATTACCTGTTACAGGCTCAAATAGCGTTATCTATTTAGTTGCACATTCGCATGGAACTCAAGATATTTATGATGAGTATATTTGGATTGCAGACACTAAAACGTTTGAAAAGATTGGTAATACAGATATTGATTTATCAGGATATGTTAAGAGTTCAGGATTAACTGCAATTAGCACAAACGATTTAAGCACAATGTGGGGTTAGTATATGGCTTTCCTATTCAAAGACAAAGCTTCTATTCAGTGGCTTGTCGATAGAATAAAGCATGTAACTACATCACATAACGCATTGAATCAAATGGTGATGAACAATCACTTTACTACAAATTTGAGCGCAACAAGCGCTCAAGATTTAGTAGATGAAAAAGGAAATACAATCTTAGCCGATTGGTCTTATGAAGTAGCAAGTGGAGTAGTCGGCACGGATTGGACATATAAAGTCAAGGAGGAATAGAGAATGCCAGGGAAGCAAGTAACAGAATTAGACGCATTGCCTAGTTTCACGGATACAAGCTTATTGCCTGTGCACAATGGCGCAGGATTAAAAAAGGGATTATTATCACAATTAGCGAATTATTTAGGAAACAAATTCAGTAATCCGAATTTATTGATTAATCCGGATTTTAAAATTAATCAAAGAGGTGAAACTAGCTACACAAGTGAAGTTGCTCATACAATAAAAATTGTATATTCAGTTGATAGATGGTATTTGTATGGGCATAGTTTAACAGTTAACTCAGATCAATCAGTAACTATCACGCCAACAACTTACAGTGGTGGAGCTTTAATTCAACAGTTAGAAACTCCGATCGAAGGAAATATCACAGTTCAAGTTTATGTCGTTGGCGTAAGTGGAACTGCTACAGTATCTGTAGGTCCATCTGATGGTTCTTCAACTACAGAAATTGGGACTTTGAAGAACGGATTAAATACATTCACATTTAGTAGAGGCATAAAAAGGTTAGTTATTCGTGTTAATAGTGGAACGCTAACTTTAAAATACGCAAAAGTAGAGCAAGGAACAGTGGCGACTTCATTTGTCGCTCCTAATCCGGCAGATGAGTTAATTAAGTGTCAGAGATTTTATTTTAAAAGATATTATTATTATGCATTTTATTCCGGAACTGCAAACTTTACATACATATTCTCAGACACAATTCCTGGTATGAGAATTAAACCTACAGTAAACTTTGCAAACACTTCTAGCACCGGTTTAACAAGAGCCGTTGTTCAATTAGACACTACCGCAAAAGACCTTACGTTACTTATTCAAGCCGTAACAAGCAAGGTTGAAAATTGCAACGTAGGTGGAACAATAGTCTTAGATGCAGAAATCTATTAGGAGGAATTATGATGAACGACGAATATAAAGTATACGTATCATTACAAGATGGATACATCACATCTATTAATTCAGAAATCTTTTTATCACAAGAAGAAATGTCAACTATGACAGAGATTGACCGAGGACAAGGTGATAAATACGCACACGCACAAAGTCAATACCTGGAAAAAGAATTAGTTGATGAAAAAGGTCGATACAATTATAAATTTGTAGAAGGTAAAGTGATTGAGGTTGCAGAAGAAGATAAGCCTAAAGTTGTTGATCCAGAACAACAAGCAACAGAGCAGGATAAGATTGAAGCACAGGTCATGTATACGGCCCTGATGACGGATACGCTTCTAGAAGAAAGCGAGGCTTAATCTATGTTTGAAAAAATTAAAAGATTTTATAATTTGAAATTATATACTGATAAACAGGTAAGAAAATTCTGTGAAAAAGGAATCATTACGACTGATCAGTATAAAAAAATCACTGGTGAAAATTATTAAGAAGGCTAGAATATCTAGCCTTTTTATATATGACATAGGAGGAATAAAAAATGGATTTTGTAGATTTAAGTAAATATTTTGTTTTGGTGGTAGTGGTAGCATGCTTGATTGTAGGCTACATTTTAAAAACTTCGTTTGAATCATTCCCAAACAAGTACATTCCAACGGTGCTTGCATTTACTGGATTGGTTTTGAACCTGACGGTCAGTGGAATGTCGATTGAAAATGCAGTTTATGGAGCACTGATGGGCTTATCTAGCACAGGCATGCATCAAGCATTTACAAGATTCATCGAAGGCAACACAGAAGAAAAATAAAGTAGGTGGTTTGTATGGATTTTACAATTACAAGCCAACAAATTGTATGGGTTTGTGGGTTTATTGCTTCTATTTGGGGAGTGGTAAAGATTATCAAGGAATTAAAAAAACCAAGTGACGATTTAAAGACTATGGTGAAACGACATGATGAATTGTTGCACCGTGATAACGAACGATTAAATTCACTTGAGAAGATAACACTGAATCAGGAAGGTATCAATTGCAAATTAGAAGAACATACTCGCATCCTATCAGATCATGATGACCGGTTGGAAGAGGATAAGAAGCGAGGCGATCTGATGTTAAAGGCGAACATGGCCATCCTCGATGGAATGCTATCAGAAGATGATAAAGAAGGCCTAAAGGCTACACGAAAGGAAATTCAGGACTTTTTAGTCGAAAAGAATTAGGAGGTATTAATGATGAATGTTATAAAAAATTTAGTAAGTACAAGTTTATATTATTGTAAATGTCCTTTTGACATGAATCCGACTCGTATTGTAGTTCATAATACTGCTAACGATGCTTCGGCTCGAAATGAAATTCAGTATATGATTAACAATCGAAATGAGGTTTCATACCATTACGCAATTGATGATAAAGAAATTGTTCAAGGTATTCCCGAGAATAGAAACGCTTGGCATGCTGGAGATGGTGGTAATGGAATTGGAAATAGACAAGGTATTGCTATTGAAATCTGTTATTCAAAGTCAGGTGGGCCAAGATTTGATGCTGCTGAATTATTAACTGCTAAATTCATTGCATCTAAATTAAAAGAAAAAGGATGGGGAATTGATAAAGTAACTAAACATCAAGACTACTCAAACAAATACTGTCCACATAGAACTTTAGATAAAGGATGGCAACGATTCTTAAACATGATTCAAACGGAATTAGGACAAACTACTCCAAGTTCACCAAGTACTCCAAGTACTCCAAGTGGAGAGAAGTATTCTACAGGTACTCCAATTTGCACTAACACATTAAGCGTTAATTGCGATGGTACTGGTAAAGTTTATAAAGGTGATTGGAGTGGTTCAATTGGTAGAGTTATTAAAGGCTCTAAATATCCATATCGTGTTGATCGTAATGGGGTAGCAATTGGATGGACGAATGATGTGGGTATCGATACAGACCCTCATGTTCCTGGCGGAACAACACAGTCTAGCGAAGAAGCTATCGATCAAATCTTGCACGAAGGCAGCTATGTGACATCTGTGCACATGAAAATCGGCAATCAAGGTTTGAAGAAAATTGGCGATGATTTATGTTGCTATTTATCTCAATTAGGTGGTTGGTTTCCAATTCGCTTAGTCGATAAAGTACCAAACTCAGATGGATATAATGACAATGTACTTCATACCACAAATGCAGTAGTCTACGTATCTAGAATCAGAGTCGATGCAGTGAATGTTCAAAAGAATATTGTCAAGATTGGTGGTGTTTGGGTTGATCCAACACCGTTAACAGAAATTGCATAAAGAGTAAAAATAACACATTCAACTATTTTTTTCGTATATTTAGCCTATGATTAAGTTCATAGGCTGTTTTTTTTATGTTCAAAAATGTATGCTCATAGCATAATGCTAGCATATACGCAAGCATAAATAATACTTTTCTTATGCCTTTTTTGGATCAAATACCGAAGGACTTAGCTTTGGGAAACTTTTCAAAAATTAAGATATCGTTTATATCTTGATTGCATCTTAAAAGGAATGGATTCTATTAAATATCATTTATTCTCATGAATTCTGCACCTATATTT
>ULPV01045399.1_pt1 | contig 35867 bp, 27 predicted proteins | sample 1953831 | NCBI WGS metagenome assembly ULPV01 (sample SAMEA4835638, study PRJEB28245) | human gut metagenome | biome: gut microbiome; material: fecal sample | place: Denmark | collected 2008 | reverse complement strand
TCCTCGAAAGCCGCTAAACATGAGGGGTTCCGGTTAAAGTAAACTCTTTTTCGGAAAAAGAAGACGAACAAAAAGAGAAAGAAAATGGAAAAAGGATAATAAGAAAGCGGAAAATCGGAATCTGACCGGTTTCAAAGTGCTGAAAAATTGAAAAAAGAAACTGCCTGTTTGGGAAAAGAGACGGAAAGAAAGGAGAAAGTACCAATTTGACGGTTTGTTACTCCAAAATAACAGTTATATATAGAAAGAAACGGTTTAGAAATAAGAAAGAAGCTGAAAAAAAGGAGTCAGAATTTTTTTGACGAGAAATTTGGAGTGAAATAACGAGAAAAAAGGAGTCAAAGTTGAAACACTCCGCATTACTACTGTAAAAAAGGAAGATAGTAGAGAAAAAATAGAGTAATAACGTAAAATAGCATGTATTATAAACGAAAAAATGGAGTAGAAGGAGTATTTTACGAGGAATATGGAGCGACTATCGAACCAGTTACTCCGAAAAACCAGTAGAAAAACGAAAGATAGAGACAAAAAGGAGTTAAATGAAGAAAAAATAGAGTTTATAACTGAAAAAAAGGAGTGAAAACGAATTGTAAACGTGAATTACTCAGTAGAAAACATCTTCCAAAACGGTGTCTGGATGTCTGGGAAATATCGCGGAAATCCTGCGGTTTTTGGACGTTGAAACAGCCAAACTACGGAGAAATAAAGAGTATAGAAAGAGAAATATGGAGCGATATAAAGGAGTAATGTGGAATGTAACTACGGAGAAATATGGAAAAAGTGATTGACTTCTCCATTTAACTCCGTTATAATTCAAAATAGTAAATGAAAAAGGCTGTTTTTTGGGGAAAGGCAGAGAGATACACATGTCGAATGAGGCAAGAGAAATCTACAAACATGAAGAGATTACCAGATCCAATACCTTAATTTCTGCAAAATACAAGTCAACACTGACAGAAAATAAGATTATGGTTCTGGCATTGAAAAGGGCAAAACGAGATGAGTTTGGCCGGCCGACGATCACGTTTACCACATCAGAGATAAAAAAAGTGATGGGACGGGATGACGGAAGTTTTTATACACAGTTGAAGTCTGTCGCGAAGGCAATGACCGGGCGGACGATGTTTATTGAGGATAAAGAGCAGCATTCCTTTAAGTTCATCAACATCATACATACCGCGGAATTTGAGAACGGGAAGTTCACGGTGAATTTCACGCCGGAGATGAACAATTATCTGGATGATTTAAAAAGCAACTTTACTACGATGAACATGGGAATCCTGGTTGATTTCACATCGAATTACGCATACCGAATCTATGAGCTTTTAAAGACGCAGGCATACCGGGTGGACAAGGATAACACGCCGTTGCAGATCGACTATAATTTATCGGAATTGAAACTGGCGATCGGCTGTGTCAATACGCAGGAAGAGAGGGTTCAGAAAGAACTTGACCGGCCGAATCCGGATTTTGACTATATTGTAAACTCGGTTGCGAAGGAAAAACATTTTGATAAATGGTATGATTTCCGGGTAAATGTGTTAGATGTGGCGAAGCGCCAGATCAATGAAAAAAGTGATCTGGAGATCGATTATGAACCGATCCGGTCCGGGCGCGGTGGAAAGGTCGTAGGCATTACCTTTTTTATCAAGAAGAATGTCAACTATAATGAGATTGAGGCAAAGACAGAAAAGGAAAATGAGATCCTTTTAAAGAATGGAAACAGTGTGGTAGATTCCGCGAAGCGGCCGGATGATTACAATGAGCGGTTTGAAGAGATCATGGATTACATTGATGTCCGGGTTTCTTCTAAGGATCTGAAAGCATTTCTAAAGGCAGCGGATTATGATGTCGAACGTGTAAAGAAAGCATATGATCTGTCAAAGAAGCAGAAGGAGATCAAGAATTTTGTCGGCTGGATGAAGAAGGCGATTGAAGAAGGGTATTCGGAAGACGTGATTCATGTCATAGATGGCAGTGAAGAGAACGCGAAGAAAGCGGATGAGATACTGGCGGAATATGAAAGGGAAAAAGTGACCGGAAGTCTTGCAGAACGAACCTGGAATCGCATTAAGAAAAAAGAAGAGTATCAGGAATTTTTACAGTACATTGCGGATCAGGGAATGACAGAAAAGACACTTGAAAGTATCTATATACCGAAAGAGCGTATGGAACTTTACCAGAGCTGGATAGCAGAAAATAAATAAAAAAGAAAAAAGAGGAATCGATAAGTAACGAGAAAAATGCTTATCGGTTCTTTTTTTTGCTTTGATTATGCAGGAAAAGCATGCAAATATATTTCTGGTGGAACAGAAAAACGTCATTCGTCAGACAATAAAAGATATATAATCGAAAAAATAGATAGATGAGTGGAAATTAATCCGGAGAAGAGACGATTTTTATGTTCGTGTAGTCTACAGCGGAAACCTGAAGTTCCTTTAAGACCTTATCGTAGCGGTGCATCCAGCCCGGATGGATACCGATATAGTCGGCAACCATTTTTCCGGAAGCGCCGCTTTGCAGCATGTAGGCAGCGGCACCGTTTCTGAGATCGCTTAATGTAAATTTAGGAAGTGTTTCATCAAAAACGATCGTTGCAGCATAAAGCCGTTCAAGATCTCTTGGACGCATGGGATTTCCACGGTTATTGGAAAAAAGGCTGGGGCTGTCTGTCGCTGTTGCGGAAATATAATCATTTAGCAGGGCTACCATGTCAAGCGGCAGCTTTACGAAACGTGATTTGTTCCGGTAAGTAATGCGAACGGCGTAATTTCCGGCGGCATCCTGAATGAAGGCGTCAGAACGCATGGAACAGATCTCGCCAACCGTGAAACCACAGCGGACGATCAGGCTGACAATGAAAAAAAGCCGCCGATCCGCCTTTGCCTGGGAGAGGATCCGATCCATCTGCGCGATCGTCGGAACATGGGAAATATCAATATATTCACTGATCTGCGGGATCGTTACATAGGAAAACGGATTTAAGTAGGTAATCTTATATTTTTCCTGATTTAAGCTGATATATTTCGAGAGAGAGTGTAGACGGTAAAATTTGACATTGATGGTATCTAAGGATAGTTTTCCGTTCATCTGGCGGGAGAGCAGAAGATCAAAGTAAGCCTGCGTGTCATCATCCGTCAGTGCGAGGAAATCCTTCCCGGCAAAGTCACAGATATCGCAGCAGAGCATAAAATAGTCGGATTTTGCACCTTTCGATTTGAAAGAATGGGAGAAATCCTGCCATATTTGTGGATAAAAGGTGGGAGAGAAGTAGATACTTGGTTCGCGCATGTGTTTCCTTTCGGCTTGTTTATGTTTGGTAGCGTTGTTCGTTTGTTGTGTTGTGGTTGAGATAAAGTAGTGAGGAGAAATTGTGTTTTTATGGTTTAAATATAACATATGACGTCATATATGTAAAGAAAAAGATCGATTTTTACATCTTAGTGCGAAAAAGTAACCTCTTACTACTCTCCTATTTACAAGAGGCTGTTTTTTTCGGATAATAGGTACATGGAGATGAAAACATGAAGATACGAATAGAAACGGATCCATCCATCACAGAGGATGAAGTGATCATCCACTGCGGAAAGATCAGTGATTCCATCCTTAAAATGGAACACGCACTGAATGATCTGTGCATTTCAGACACAAATTTCATATTTTACAAAGGTGATACGGAATTTTATCTTCCGCTGGACAGCATCCTGTTTTTTGAAACAGAAGATAACCAGGTCTTTGCCCACACAAAGAAAGATGTATACCAGACAAAATATCGCCTGTATGAACTGGAGGAACTGCTTCCCGGTTCTTTTATCCGGGTATCCAAATCGACGATATTAAATGTCAGTCATGTTTTATCCATTAAAAAGAACCTTACCGCCTCCAGCGAGGTCTGGTTTGAGGGAACGCATAAACAGGTGTATGTGTCAAGAAATTACTATAAACAGTTAAAACAGAGATTAGAAGAAAAGAGGTTAAAAAGATGAAAAAAAGAAATATTTTCTGGGGCGTGGTCTTTCTTGTGATCGCCGCCTGCATCCTGATCACAGAGCTCGGATATTTTCCGGGGATCAACATTTTTAAGCTTGTACTTGCCGCTGCGTTGATCGCGCTGCTGATCCAAAGCATTCCACATAAAAATTTCGCCGGCATTTTATTCCCGATCGCGTTTTTGTGCATTCTGTTTGCCAAACCACTGCATATCACGAATCTGACGCCATGGCCGGTACTCTGGATCGCGCTTTTTGGCAGCATCGGTCTTTCCTTTTTGTTCCCGAAAAAGCACTGGGAAAACAAACATGCATTTTCCGGATCTTATAATAATGAAAGCACTGCATACACACAGTCAGCCGGCGAACAGGAAAATGGCAGTTATGTCCAGACGGAAGTGACGTTTCAATCTGTGATCAAATATATCAACAGCATTCACTTTGAACGCGCAGACCTCTCCGCAAGCTTTGGTTCCTTAAAAGTCTATTTCGATCAGGCAAGACCGGAACACGAAGACCTTCTCATCCACACCGAGACTTCGTTTGGCACTACGATCCTTTATATTCCACGCGAATGGAACACGATCTTAAATGTAGACACCGCTTTTGGAAATGTGGAGGAAAAGGGAATGCGCAGTCCATCGCCTGACGCGCCGAAGATCCATATAAACGGCGATGTAAACTTTGGCAGTCTTGAGATCAATTATATTTAAAATACAAAAGAGCAGGAGCAAAAAGTGAAAACTTACAAAATACTGATCGTGGAGGACGATGAAACGATCGCATCCTCCGTTGAAAAACAACTTACCTGCTGGGGCTATGAAACCAAATGTGTCCAGGACTTTTCAAAAGTTCTGGATACATTTCTTGCGTTTTCACCTGAGCTTGTCCTTCTTGACATTTCCCTGCCGTTTTTTGACGGCTTTTACTGGTGCAGGGAAATCCGTAATCTTTCCAAAGTGCCGATCCTTTTTCTGTCCTCCGCGGCAGATAATATGAACATCGTTATGGCGATGAACCTGGGCGCAGATGATTTTGTTGCAAAACCATTTGACTTTTCGGTGCTGACCGCAAAGATCCAGGCGATCTTAAGGCGTACCTATGATTTTTCCACCGAGAGCAATCTGATCGCATGCGGGGATGCGATCTTAAATCTGCGGGACGCATCTTTTTCCTATCAGGGAACACGCTTAGAACTGACAAAAAATGATTTCCGCATTTTGCAGACGTTAATGGAGCACAGCGGCAAAACGATCTCGAGAGACGAGCTTATGACCGCACTCTGGGAAAATGACAGTTACGTCGATGAGAATACGCTGACGGTCAATATTGCGAGACTGCGGCGGAAACTCGAAGATATCGGTCTTGAGAATTTCATTATCACAAAAAAAGAAGAAGAGTGGAAGGAAACCATCGATTACTACACACTGTGGGCGCATCAGATCAAGACCCCGATCGCCGCAATGCGCCTGCTTTTACAGTCCGACGATGCATCCGGTATCCCGGAAACAAAAGAACTCGCCGCAGAGCTTTTTTCGATCGAACAGTATGTGGAAATGGCATTACAGTTTCTGCGTCTCGGCAGTTCCTCCACGGATTACCGCTTTGTTTCCTGTGAGCTGGATGATATTCTGCGCGGTGTCATTCGCAAATTTGCGCCTGTTTTTATCCGGAAAAAGATTTCCCTGCAATACGAGCCGGTCTGTCGTCAGATCACTACCGATGAGAAATGGCTTTCCTTTGTATTTGAGCAGATCCTGTCCAACGCGTTAAAATACACCAAAAAGGGATTCATCCGAATCTATATGGACGAAGATCAGGAAAATACGCTGGTGATCGAAGACAGCGGGATCGGGATCAACCCGGAAGACCTTCCACGGATCTTTGAAAAAGGTTACACCGGATTTAACGGAAGACTCGATAAACGCGCAAGCGGGATCGGACTCTATCTCTGCAAAAGAATCCTTACAAACCTTTCTTTCGGAATCTCGATTACTTCCACTCCGGGAGAGGGCACAAAGGCTTTCCTCGATTTTTCCCAGTATCACCTGACTGCAGATTAAAAAATACCAAACCTTACAAAAATGTAAAACAGAAAGGCGCAAATGTAAGCCAATGAAATGGCAACACCGTTTTCTTTCTTTTATACTGTAACTATCAAAACGAGATGGAGGAAACAAAATTGTCATTATTAGAAGTAAGTAACGTTAAGAAAACATATACGTCGCGGCTGGGTGAAAACACGGTCGAGGCATTAAAAGGCGTAAATTTTTCCGTTGAAAGCGGAGAATATATCGCGATCATGGGGGAATCCGGTTCCGGCAAAACCACACTGTTAAACATCCTTGCGGCGCTTGACCGGCCGACCAGCGGGGAAGTGCGCTTAAACGGAATTAACCTGGTGTCCATGAAGGAAAAAGAGATTTCCGCGTTCCGCCGGAAAAATCTTGGCTTTGTATTTCAGGATTTTAACCTGCTTGACACCTTTTCCCTGCGGGATAATATTTTTCTCCCGCTTGTGTTATCCGGTGAAAACTATAAGACCATGGAAGCGAAACTGATACCGCTTGCGAAAAAACTCGGCATTGAACAGCTGTTAGATAAATATCCATATGAAGTATCCGGTGGGCAGAAGCAGAGAGCAGCGGCAGCGCGTGCCCTGATCACCAACCCGGCACTGATCCTCGCTGATGAGCCGACCGGTGCGCTTGATTCAAAGTCCACGGATGAACTTTTATCCTTATTTAACACCGTAAACGAAGACGGACAGACGATCGTCATGGTCACACACAGCACCAAAGCCGCAAGCCACGCAAGCCGCGTGCTTTTTATCAAGGACGGCGTTGTTTATCATCAGATCTATCGTGGCGATATGACCACCGAAAAGATGTATCAGCAGATTTCCGATACGCTGACAATCCTTGCGACAGGTGGTGAGAGACATGAATAGATCCTACTTTCCGAAGTTAGCAACTACAAACTTAAAGAAGAACAGCCAGACGTATATCCCTTATATGCTTACCTGCATCTTTGCGATCGCCATGTTCTTCATTCTGGATTCTTTCGGGAAAAATGACGGTCTGCTCACGATCCGGGGCGGTGCGACTTTGATCGCCATTCTGCATTTTGGTGCGATCGTCATTGGTATTTTCTCTGTCATCTTACTGTTTTATACCAACAGTTTCCTGATGAAACGGCGGAAAAAAGAGATTGGGCTTTACAATATCCTCGGCATGGAAAAGAAGCACCTCGCATACATGATGACTTATGAGACACTGTTTACCTTTGGGATCTGCCTTTTATGCGGTCTTGGTATCGGTCTGCTCTTAAATAAGCTCATGTTTTTGCTGCTGCTTCGTATTTTACAGTTTAATGTGCGTATGACCTGTCAGTTTCATTTTAGTGCGCTGGTCAATACCGCTTTATTGTTTGCCGGTATTTTCATTTTTATGCTGCTTTATAATCTCCTTGAGATCCGGCTTGCAAAACCGGTGGAACTGCTCTCAGCGGAAAAGAAAGGAGAGAAGGAGCCAAAAGCAAAACTTTTTTCTATGATCCTCGGCGTCCTTTGTCTGGCATCCGGATATTTTATCGCAGTAACCACAGATGACCCGTTTTCCGCAATTAATTTATTCTTTTTTGCGATTTTACTCGTAATTTGCGGAACGTATCTGCTTTTTACCACCGGAAGCATCGCGCTTTTAAACGCTTTAAAACGCAACAAAAATTATTATTATAAGACCGAACACTTTATTTCCGTTTCATCCTTGATCTACCGCATGAAACAGAACGCAGTCGGACTTGCCAGTATCTGCATTTTAAGCACCGCTGTACTTTTGATCCTGTCCACCACGATCTCTACTTACTGGGGTATGGAGGATATTTTAAAGACGAGATATCCTGCTGATATCTCCATTACACTGGAAAACCTGACTCCTGAGAATCTGAATACGATCGATGAGGTATTAAGTACAAACTTTGCGGCATATGATGTGACCACCGAAAAGGAGAACACGTTCCATCAGGTTTTCCTCCTTTCAAAAAAGGAAAATCCGACCGGAAGTAAACTGAAGTTAGGAAACATTGACTTCTCCAATGAAAAAATGTCCGACTGCTGTGCTCTGTATCTATTTCCACTTGAGGACTACAATCAGATGACCGGAAACAACGTTTCCCTTGCCGCAAACGAGATCCTTTTTTCTTCTTCAAATCGTGATTTCTCGGCAAAAACTTTAAATTTGAGCGGTGATGCGTATAAGATCGCGGGTGAATGTTCCGACTTACAGGTGATAGACGCTTCCGACACCAGCTTTATGGATGTCGCCTGCATCGTATTTTCCGATGCCAGCCAGGTTCTGGATTATGACATCCGCTATAATGGAAAAGCAGAAGATGCTTCGCTCCCAACCTATATCCAGCTGGATCTTAGCGGCGATAAGCAGAATATCCACAATTTTTCCACCACTGTGTTTGACACCTTAAACGCAGTTGACGGCATCGATATTGAAAGCCGGGAAGAAGCAAAAGAATCGTTCTTCGCCCTTTATGGAACGCTATTTTTCATCGGAATTTTCCTTGGCGCGCTGTTTTTGGGTGCAACGGTACTTATTATCTACTACAAACAGATTTCCGAAGGTTTTGATGACCGCGAACGTTTCATCCTGATGGAAAAAGTCGGTCTCTCAAAGGCGGAAATCAAAAAGACCATCCACAGTCAGGTGTTAAAGGTATTTTTCCTGCCGCTTATCATGGCTGTCATACACATCGCTTTCGCGTTTAAAATGATGGTTCAGGTTCTTGCCTTGCTTTCTATGTCAAATATACAGCTGTTTTTGCTCTGTACCGTCGTAACCATTCTGATCTTTGCAGTGATCTACGCGCTGGTATATGAAATGACCGCTAAAACGTACTACAAGATCGTTAATTAGGAAACGTTAATTAGGAAATCATTGCATATCTATCGGAAAAATCAGTATTTATCCGATAGATTGGTTTAAGAAGGGACTACTCTTGTGACATGAAAAAGTAAATGCAAAAACGGACAGTGCGCTGACGCTGTCCGTTTTTGTTGTCTATATTTGCTTCGTTCTCTTAGCCATATCGCATAAACCACACTTACGAATGAAGCAGATTAAAAATAAGAATCGCCTGATGGATCTCAAGCAAATGGCTTTTAAACGCATATCCGACAAAATACGGACTCTTCATGACTTCCGCAGAAACTTCCTCGCCACGGTAAAACGGCGGACACGGATTTAACATGGCACCTCCGTTGGCAAGCTGCATGATCTCTGTTGTAACCTGATATTTCTTAAAATCATGCAGTTCTCCATGCGTCAGGGAATCGGTACAGATGATATCCCGCCCCCGGACAGCTTCTTTTAAATCCCGGATCACCTCAACGCCATCCAGTTCATAGCCCTTCGGACAGCACTGTGCAAGTTCAAAGCCCATCACCTGCGCGGCTTCCTGCCATGCGCCGCCGATATTTCCTTTTGCGCCCACAAACAGGAATTTATCCGTACAGAAATTATTGCGCAGTTTGGAAAGTGCATACAGGTCTGAAAGGATCTCGCACGGATGATTCTCATCAGTGAGGGCATTGATCACCGGAAATGATGCATACTGCGCGATCTCGTCCATAATTGCGATGTTTTTATGGCGGATCACAGCTGCATCTGCCCAGTTATTTAAGTATCGGATCACATCTTCAAGTTTTTCCCGCTTATCAAGCGCTTCCGGAGGAAACAATATCGTCTGTCCTCCGAGCAGATGGATTCCTTTTTCAAACGCGACACGCGTGCGGATACTCGAATTCGGAAAGAAAAGGATCACTGTCTTTCCCTCTAAAAACTTCTGATATTTTCCGTCTTTGATCTCATCCGCGATCTGAAAGATCTCGTATACATCGTCTTTTGTGTAGTCATCAAATCTGATTAAATGCTGCATTTTCGTCTCCTCCCTCAAGCTGCTTTTATGTCCATTCCATCACCGACTTTATTTTTGCCACCAGCGCTTCTGCCGCTTTGGCATGCGAGCGCTCGGTCGGATGATAGGAGCTGACGCGCCCATCCTCCTCTGCCTGTTCCTTCAGACAGAAAGTGTCGATATTTTGATCTCCTGTCTTTTCCTGATAAAGAGAAACGGCCGCCTGCATGGCAGGACAAAGACGCTCGCCCATCAGTCCGAGCACCGCAAGAATGCGTGCGTTTGAATTGTGTTTTCGGACCGTCTCCAAAAACTCTGCATATGCGCTGCTGTATGCTTCTTCTCTTTCTTTGATCCCGGCGCAGTAAGAATCATCGTTTGTTCCAAGGTTTACAACGATAAGATCCGGACAAAACGCGCCAAAATCCCATGAAATGTCCGAAAGTTCCAGTTCTCCCATCGGTTTTGCATAGGAAAAGCCGACCTTTTCATAGTAAGGCGGTACCCGTTCCGCTTTATTTGGCTCACCCGATTCGGTATAGCCGCTGAATATGCCGTATCCACTGTACGATACCATACTGTAATCCGCATCCAGTGCCGCCGCCGTTTTGTACGCATATGCTCTTGTCACGTCCTCTGTGTCCGTGCGAAACGCAGTCTCCGGGTCTTCTAAATCCACCCCGTAACCACAGGTGATGGAATCCCCGATAAATTCGATCTTCCGTTTCTTGTCCGGCAGCGGATCCGGCTTGCCGTCTGTCTGGATCTCTGCAATACCGACGGTGCTCATGGCGCATTCTGACAATTTAATGACCATGACCTCTGCGCTTTGCGTCTTTTCTCCGTCAAAAACGGTGATCACTTCCTCCGGCTGTGTCACGACCCGGTCGATCACACGTTTTCCGTTTAAATAAATCCCGATACGCGCACAGCCTTCCGTCACTCTGCCCGCAGTCGTATCGTCCCCCACGATCTTTATTCTCGCATAGGTTCCTGTCACTTTAAAAGCGATACCGCTTCCGGAAAGCCCGCACCAGCGGATCCCCTTATAAGAACAGGTTCTGCCAAGAAATTTTACCACGTAGCCATCCACCGCATAATTCATTTTCACATTACCCCTTCTGCCTGTATTTTCTTCTATCATACGTTATCGCGGATATTCTGTAAATGTTTTTTCGCAAAAAAATAAGGCGCAACCCCACGGAATTGCGCCTCATAATCATTAAATTCTGGTAAATATAGCTGTTTCCTGCTGCAGTTCTTCGGAAATCTGCTTGTTCTCGTCCATACGTTTTGAAATGTTCTCCATATCGGTAACCAGTACCTGCGTACTTTCCGCAACACCGGTAATTCCCTTAACGCCTTCCTCGATCGCGTTTGTGATCGTGTGGATGGAATTTGCGATCTCGACCGCACCGCCCTGCAGCTGATCGGTCTGCTGCGCGAACTCATTCATAACGCTCTCAATATGCGTTGCGTTTTCGCTGTACTGATTTCCGGATGCCACAAAGTTCTGAAATTCCGGAAGAATGCTCTCATTCATATAGGAAACCAGGTCGTTCGCGTGATCCGCAAGATTGTGTACCGCATTGGTAACTACGGTATTGATCTCCTGGATTCGGTTTGCAGTCTCACGGCTCGAATCAGCAAGCTGACTGATCTCTCCGGCAACAACCGCAAATCCTTTTCCTGCTTCACCGGCTCTTGCCGCCTCGATCGAAGCATTTAAGGACAACAGGTTGGTCTGACTGGAAATACTCAAAATATCGTTTGTAAGTGTATTGACCTGATCGACGCTCTTGCTCTCCTCGATCGCCTGATTCAGGATATCCACGATCTCATTGATCTTGGCACTGGTTGTTTCCATATTTGCTCTTGCGGAACTTTCCATCTCCTCGGCATGCGTTTTCATCTCTTTGGAGAACGCATTAAGTTCGTTGGATTTTTCCGCGATCACATTTACTTCATTTCTTACATTATCTACATTTTCATTGATGACATTCGCGTTGCTGGATACTTCTTCCATGGTCGCCGATAATTCTTCGGTCAGCGCGGAAAGATCGGATGCACTGTCACTGGAAGTATGTACACTCTGAAGTACTTCGTTTACCACGCCATCCATCTTTTCTGAATCGCTCGTAAGGATCTGGAAAATGTGCTGTAATTTTTCCATAAAGGTATTGATTCCCACGCCGAGCGCGCCGATCTCAAGCGCATTTGCAATTTCGACACGCTTGGTCAGATCACCCTCTCTGTTATCAATATCACGGATGATTCCTGAGATCTCACGCTCCGTATAGGTGATCGGTTTTACGATTCCTCTTAATACACTGATGACCGCAAACAGGATCGCGCCGATACTGATGATGATCGTAACTGTATTCGTGACCAGAGATGCTGCGTATACGGTAGAAAGCTGTGTTTTTGCCGCATCTGCCTGTGTGGAAATATCTGCTGTGATCGTATCAATGTTCTGCTGCATGGCATTTCCGTAAGAAGCCAGATCACCGTTCGCGCAGGCATACGCGTCCGCTGTCTTGGAGTTTGCACTGAACGCAACGACATTGACTACCGCATGTTTAAACTGCGCGTAATTTTCCATCAGTTCATTGTAAGCAGCCTTATCATCATCCATGACCGTATCTCCGTACTGGTCTAAAAGATCATCCAGTTCGGCTTCCTGTGTTTTGATGGAATCCACAACATTGATCATGGTATCAAAATCCGTCGCAATGATATGCGAAAGTGCCTGCCGGTAGATAACCTGCGTCTGCTCCTGGATCGTATTGATCTGGAGCATGTTCTCCATACACTCGTTCGCGATCGTAGATGCCTTTTTATTGACATTTCTGATATTGTAAACCGCCATGATATTTGACAGAATCGATACCACGCCAAGTAAAATGACCGGTATCATGATCAGGCTTTTTACACTCGTTTTTTTGCCTGTACGGCTGTAACTCTGCTTTTTCGTTTCATTTGTATTCATCCTGATTCCCCCTGTCCTTATTTAGCATTTGACGCAGTGATCTCGTCAACCATATCATCTAAAGTCAGCTGTAAATCTTTACCGGAAGGATTTCCGTTTGCCATGTCAGCACCGAATTCCTGTACCGGATCCCAGTAATTTCCACCAATGCGCTGTAAGCTTGCGTACTGTGACTGCGCGAGAACCGCCTGGATCGCCAGAGAATTCTTTACAGCCTCGGAATTTGCCGCATTTATATTTGCTGGTCCCTGCTGCCTTTCGGCAAAACGCAGTTCCTGATTCTGTTCGTTTGCAATCCAGTCTGCAAGCTTTAATGCCCAGTCTGTATGCTTGGAATAGGCATTGACACCCACCATCTTATATCCGGAAAAGGATGCCATCTGCACCTGCTGTCCCGCACAGGTATAAGTAGGAAGTTTGACTGCTCCATAGTTTGCGCCCCATGCCGCCTCAATATTCTGCGCACTCCAGACACCACTGATCCCTGCCGCTACGGATCCGTCCTGGACGCCTGCGATGAATCCGTCATCAGTGGTATTTAAAAATCCCGGATTCGCAGCGATCGCAAGCATCGCGCCCGCAACATCAACTCCCTTGATTGCGGTATCATTCGCATTCCAGTTGCAGTAATTGGAAATCCCATCATCATTGAGACCACATTCAAGCCCTGTATTTCCAAAGAAAGAATACAGATACCAGCCGGAAGACCAGTCCATTGTTACTTTTTTATTTGCTGCCGCAGCAACGGAAAGCATCTGATCCAGGGATGCCACATCCGCATCAGAAAAAACGGATTTGTCATAGTACATAAAGTATCCGTTATCCGCAGTCAGTGGATATGCGTAAAGTGTATCATTTACGGAACAGGCGGAAACAGCTTCCTCAAGATCTGCTTTTTTTATTTCATCGGCGTTGTCTACCGGTTCAAGCGCCCCGGCAGCCACCAGACTCATCAGCTGGTCGTCAGCAAAGGTAAAGACATCCGCGCCGCCTTCCAGATCACCGAGCAGGGCATCTTTACAGTCGGACTCACTCTGTGCCGCTACTGTAATGTCAAACTGCGCCTGGGAGCCATATTCTTTCTTGAAACTGTCCACGATCTCGTTTAACAGTGCCTGATCTTCCTCTGCGCCCCAGACAGTAAGCGATACTGTACCGCTGTCATCAGATGAATCTGATTCTCTGCCTGCCTCTGTGGAGGTTTCCATGTCACCGTTCTCCTGACTTGCTGCAGAAGAACCGCATCCACTTATGACAGAAATTAACATAGCGGATACCATTAATAATGATACTACTTTTTTCTTCATCTAATCATCTCCGTTTTTCGTATTTTTTCGTTCTTTTAATTAATTTCCAATGTATTATACCAGAATCTTGCATAATTGCAATGTTTTTTTGCAAAAAAGCAAGCGAATTCAAACGTGTTTTTAGCAAATAGCGTCATATTTCAAATTACTTTCCTGTCTGGCTTCTCAAATCTGCCCAAACGCTTAATTATTGATCTTATAACCGCATTTCGGGCATACATTTCCGCCCTTGTATACATAACCACAGCGCAGACAGCAGATCACCTCATGCTGCTCCTTCGCAAGATAAGGGATTGACCGGGATTCCGGTTTTTCTTTCAGATAATCAATAAATTTCGCAAGGCATTCCGAAAACGCCATTGCCTCACCGTTGTCCACCACATAGTGCAGTCTGGTCTTCGCACCATTTTTCTGGGAAATATAAATGCCCCGGTTTAGCAGACCGTTTTTGGCGGACACTGCGATAATGGCGCATATCGGGATCGTTCCCGCATCAAAGCGGCTGCCGTAAAAGATATGATCCGCCGAAAGGATCACTCCTTCCCTTCCATCCCCGGCTTTTGACGTATCAAACAGCACGATCGGTTCCTCATAGCGGCTCCGATCCGCCGCAAAGATCGCAAGTGCGGTATCAAAACGTTCTTTTTCCACTGCATCCGCATTCCCGAGCAGGATCTTTCTTGCCGGATAATAATGGATCCTGGCGTTTTCTTTGATCTTTCCTGCGAAAATATCCTGTAGTTTTAATACGAGCTGTTCACACTCATCCGCTTTTAGTTTCTTTAAGCGGCGATCCAGCATTTTTAATGCATCCGCTTTTAACTCCGGCAAAAAGACACCGTTTTCTATCGTCTCATATGCTGTGACCGCATCCGAAAAAGAGGCATCACTCGGAGGAAGCAGCGCATCCAACGCCTTTTGATCCAGTTCGCCTATCTTCTCCAGGATCTTATTTTCGTATGGTTTTACGAGCACCGGATCAAAATCCTGCTTTTCCAGACGGTTCAAAATATCGGTATAATCTTCCCGGCTGATCTTCCGCGAGCGGTTTACCAGATTCGCGATCTCCTGTTTTTCCGCCTTTTCATATGCCTCGTCAAACACTTTTGTGTAGGGTGTGATATCTACTTCCGGGTAACTTTTCATTCGCTCTTTTAACGCCTTGTACTGTCTGCGGTCCAGTTTTCCGGAAAGCCCTTTCGCAAGCTGTGCCACTTCCTCTTTGGCCTTTTTCTTTCTGCATGCGGCAAGCGGCGCAAGCAGCTGTTCTTTTTGTTCCTGGGAAAGATCTTCTTTTTCGATCTCCTCCATCACGCGGCAGATCTGGGCGTAATTTTTCCGTTCCGGTTCCTCTGCTTTCTTTTTTAACTGTGAAAAATGTCTCTCTTTTTTCGCTTCCGTCACCTGTGTGAGATAATGTTGCTTTTCTTCCGGCGAAAGTCCTCTTTCCTCTTTTAGCTGTCTTGTGAATGCCGTACACTGTGCCTCCGACATACGCGGCAGGACTTTCATATGCGCATCATATTTTTCGACCAGCTTTTGATGCGCCGCCGTCTGTGCCAGTTCTGCTTTTTGCTGTGAAACCGTCTGTCCGGATGACCCGGCAGGATCCAAAGAACGGAAAGATTCATTTCCCCCGGAGGCAGGATGTTTTGATTCCCTGCCTGTCTCTCTTTGTTTTTTCAGACGCTTCCGCAGCACCTTCCCTGCTTTTTCCTCAAAATGTCTGACGGACTCCGGCGGGAAAAATCCCTCCTCGATCTGCGCCGCAAGTCTTGTGCATTCCGCGTCTGGCATATTTTCTATATCTTTCTCATCTTGTATATCTTCAATATTTTTTACGCTTTTTGCATTTTTTGTATCCGCTGCATTTTTTACGTTTCCGATGTTTTCCGTGCTTTCGGTGTTTCCGGTGTGATCGGTGTTTCCGGTCTGCGCTTCGTTCCCATCGCCCTGCGGCTGCTGCGCCGGTTCTTTCTTTTTGTCCACAAACTCGTTGAACTTGTAATTGGAAGTGCGGGCACCATTTTTTCCGAGCAGTTCCAGATAATCTTCATACGCCTTTTTGTCCCGCTCAAACAAAAGCTCATAAACATCACCCTCGACTAACAGTTTTTCCGGTCTTGGCGTATAAAAACTGTTGCACTGATCGCAGGTATAGGCTCTCGCAATGCGGACTTTTCCCTCCTCCGTCTCGATCACGTTCTCCTCGCCGACCGGATATATGACCATATGGAGTTTCTCCGCACAGACCGGACACTGATAACCGATCAGATAAAAATTATTCCCCGGACGCGAACTGAGCCGCTCCTCCGCCGTCGTTTCCACCTGCCGGAAAGAAGCAAGCGTTTTTTTCCAACAGATCTTATGCCACAGCCCCAGGGATTCTTCCTCTTCGACCGGCTCCTCACTCTCATTTTTCGGTGTATACTCTACCGCAAAGCCAATAACATCCTCATAAGTCAGCCGGATTCCCTTTTTGTAAAAGCGGTAGTTTTTTTCGTTAAAATCCGGTGTCACATTGATCTCCTGCAAAATACCGGTAAAGAGCGCGTCAAGCTCGGCATAGTTTTTGTCTACCTTTAGCCCGCTCAACGTGTCCCATTTTCCAAATGCGTAAAGCACCATATTTAACACATTCGGCAATACCTGATTTTCTCCGACGGTAACGACATTTTCCTCGTTCACCGGAATGTCAATGATATTTGTGACCACCCGCCTGTTTTCAAAATCAAAAAATAAAGACCGCACTTCTCCCTGTAAGATCAGATAGTTGTCAACTACAGCGAAAAGTCCGGTCCATATTACATTTATTTTCATCGTCTGTATCAGACGCTTAAATACTTCTTCGAGTTCATGATTTGCGCGCAGCAGGATCATTTTCCATCGCCTCCCATCCTTTTTCACTTATTATAGCACAAAGAATAGCAGCTGGAAAAGGGTTCGATCTGTTTCTATTCGTAACGCAGCGCGTCGATCGGATTCATTTTTGCTGCCTTATTGGCAGGATAATAGCCGAAAAACAGACCGATCATCAGCGAAAATACGAGCGAGAAGACGATACTTCCAACCGACGGGCTGACTGCGTATCCGAGTAACGATGCCCCGACCGCGCCAAGCGCGATGCCGACGATCACTCCGATCACGCCGCCGATCAGACAGATGACCATTGCCTCCAGGATAAACTGCATACGGATATAGGCATTGGTCGCGCCGAGTGCCTTTCTGGTTCCGATCTCTCTTGTACGCTCCGTGATCGACACCATCATGATGTTCATCACACCGATACCGCCGACAAGAAGCGCGATTCCGGCTATGACAGCGATCGCGAGCGTGACGGTACCAAGCATGTCACTCATTGTAGACACCATGGATGCCATGCTGTAAGTGTTTACCTCATAGTACTGATTGCTCCGGTAATATCCGTTTAAATAGTCCTCGATCTGCGTTGCAAGTGTCTCGGAATCCGTGCCCACCTTAGACACGACACTGAATGAAGTATAATTTTTACTGTGGTTTAAATTCTGCGCCGTTGTGAGTGGAATATAAGCGGTCGTGGTCTCCGATGCCGCAAATAAAGATTCCTCATACTGGTACACGCCGACAATGCTAAACGACACCGCTTCTCCGTTTACAGTCGCGGATATGGTCTTTCCAATCGCATCCGCATAAGAACCGCCAAAAAGATCGTCCACTAAAGTGTCCGCGACCAGAATCACGTCTCTAGCGTTGCTGCTTTCATTAGAAGAGAAGGAACCACCCGTTAAAAATGTCAGCTCGTTTGCCGTAAAATACCCTGTGCTTACGCCGGTCAGACTGACGGTCTCACTGTTTTTCCCGTTTTTTGCCGTAATATTTCCGACAGACTCACTAATCGATACCGCTTCGATGGAATCGGAAAATGTGTCGGTCATCAGATCGATCATTTCATCGGTAAAATAATCATCCTCTGTCATATTCCGGTGTCTGGTCGTCTCCCCGAATACAATACCGTTTTCCCGCTCATCTGTTTCTGCATCCCGCTGTTTTAGCGAAACGGTGATGTTGTTTGCTCCCATCGACTGCATGGAGGAAGACACCGACATGGAAAGCGAATTTCCAACCGTCATGATCGCGATGACGGAGGCGATCCCGATGATGATGCCGAGCATCGTCAGAAATGTGCGGGAGCGATTTGCCTTTAAACTTGTGAACGCAAGTCTGATATTTTCAAGAAACATTGTCATAAATTCCAACTCCCTGCCCTTTCTCCTGTGATCGTTCCGTCCGATATCGTGATGATCCGGTCGGTCTCCTCCGCAAGTCCCGTTGAATGTGTGATCAGAACGATCGTCTTTCCCTGATTGCGGTTTAGCTCATGAAACAGATCCATGACTGTGCGGCCGGTTTTGGAGTCCAAAGCTCCGGTAGGTTCATCCGCAAGAATGATCGCCGGATCATTTGCCATCGCGCGGGCGATCGCAACTCTCTGCTTCTGCCCGCCGGAAAGTTCGTCCGGCGTATGTGACATGCGTTCCTTCATACCGACCACCTCTAACAGTTCTGCCGCCCGTTTTGCCCGCACCTTTTTGGAGACGCCTGCATACATCATTGGCAGTTCCACATTTTTTAACGCATCTGTCCGTGCGATCAGGTTATAGGTCTGAAAGACGAAACCGATCTTCCGGTTGCGGATCAGCGAAAGCTCCTGATCCGAAGCTCCCGCCACATCCCTTCCCTCGATCTCGTAACAGCCATCGGTCGGCCGGTCGAGAAGACCGATCACATTCATAAGGGTTGATTTTCCGGAACCGGAAGCCCCGACGATCGACACAAATTCTCCTTTTTGCACACTTAAAGATATGCCGTGCAAAATCTCCAGTTCATTTGGCTTTCCAATATAGAAGCTTTTTTTGATGTCTCGCAGTTTTATTACGGAATCCATCTTAAAAACCTCCTCCCTGGCCAGGACCTCCGCCTGCTCCCGGTCCTTCGCCGCCATCACCGCCAGGCATGCCATCCTGTCCGCCTGCCGTTCCATTACTGTCACTGCTGTCACTGTCATCGACAATTTCTACCATATCGCCCTCTTTGATGTCCGAAGCAGAAATCTCCGTATAGTAATTGCTTTCCATCACCACTTCCACTGCAACATCCGTGCTGTTCTCTCCGTCCACAACCGTGACAAAGGAATTTCCGTCATTATCTGTCCAGACCGCGTTATACGGAACGGTCAGCACATCCTCATGCTCCTCGATCACAATGCTTAGGCTTGCCGACATGTCAAGACGCAGGCGCTCATCCGGTTCTTCCATGCTGATACGCACTTTGTAACTCACATCGGTACTGCCGGAAGAGGAAGATGCTGCTGTACTTCCACTCGCGGAAGCGCTGCTGCTCTGTTCGCTCGCCGTTGACGTCGGTGAGATAAACGTAACGCTTCCCTTTAATTCATCATCTCCGGTCGCATCTGTTTTGATCAGTACTTCCTGTCCTTTCTCGATACTGCTGATATCATATTCCCCGATCTCGGCTTCGATCTCATAGGAAGAACAGTCCTGTATGGTAAGAATCGTTCCACCGTCATAGGTATCTCCGGCTTCATAATTGATCGCGGTCACAGTCCCGGAGATCGGCGCATACAAAACGCCCTCCTCCAGCTGAGACTGGTATTCTTCCACTTTATTTTCCTGTTCCGAGACATCTGAACTTAATTCCGTTGCACTCTGACTGCTCTTTGCCTTTGCGACTGAACTGTCCTGCTGGGCAACCGTGTAATCATAGCTCTTTAACTGTTCATTATAATCGGAATAGGTAGAGCTGACCTGGGTTTCCGCCTGCTGTACCGCAGCTTCCTGCGCGGATCGGTTTGCGACAGCCGTCTGATACGCGTTTTGTGCCTCGGTATACTGTGCGTTTATGGTATTGTATTCGCTCTGTGCGCTTTCATACGCTGCCTGTGCTTCGGCTAGTGCCGCCGCAAGTGTTGTGTCATCCGGATTTTGTGCGGCATTATTCTGTGCCGTCTCATATGCACTCTGCGCCGCGTTTACTTTTTCCGCTGCCTCCGAAAGGCTGGTTCCAAGTGCTGTATAGGTATCGTTTGCCTGGGTTTCCGCCGCCTTTAAGGAATCCAAAGTTGTTTTTGCCTGTGCGCAGGTTCCCGCCGCCTGCTGATACTGGCTGTACGCATTGTCCACTTTGGTCTGTGCGGAGGATACCTGAAAATCTTTGGTAAGCTCACTGTCACTTACATTTCTTGCGGCATCGGATTCCGAAAGCGCATTCTTTTGTTTTGCCTCGGAAAGTTCCGTCTCCGCATCCGCAAGATCCTCTTCAATATCCGACGTGTCAAAGGTTGCAAGCTCCTGTCCGGCTTCTACCGTATCTCCGACTTCCACCTCGACACTCTCGACCTCAATGTTGGTAAGATCCACACTCAGATCCTTGCTGTCCACACTGACTACGGTTCCCGTAGCTCCGACGCTCTTCATCAGTGTCTGTTTTTTGACCGCTTCCGTCCGCGTCATCTGGTTTCCGGCATTTTTTGCCATCGCCGCTTTTCTCTTTCCATTTACAAAAAAGAAGGAAGCAAGTAAGGCAACGATCACGACCACAGCGATCACGATCACTTTTGTCTTCTTCCCTCCGCGTTTAAAAATTTTTACCATATCCACCTCTCCTGATGTATGTTGATTCCTTGATTTCTGCATCAGTGTATCAAATGCAGTTAAATATTCCGGTAAAAAGTTTTAAATAAATCTTAAACTATTTATAAAATATTTCCTTTTTTCAGCATGCTTACGATATACCAGAAGTCGAAAAATGTTGATTTTTTATTATTTTGCCACTGCTTTTCGTATGATACGATTAATTATATACTGCTATTTCAATCATAAATGGGAAGGATGAAATTATGAAGGACGATAAACTTTTCTTAACTTATAATCAACAAATGCGAAAATTAAGAAATGACAAACATATTGATTGCGCCGGATCTATTCATAAAAAAATTTTAATTCGCGCCGGATACTTTAATATTGTAAATGGATATAAAACCCCTTTTATCAGTGGTCAGGACGCAAATGGTAATCATATTTACATATCCGGTACATCGATCAGTCAGCTTCAGGCAGTAAAACAATTTGACGATCAATTAAGGTCTTTTTTACTGAAATACATCACACAGATCGAAGAAGAAACCCGAACATTGGCTGGATATAAATTTGACGAATGTAATGAAAACGGAAAAATTCCCTGGTACGATACCAATGCGTATTCGCCCAACAAGTCCTTGCAGGAGAAAATGTCTGTTATTTCAAAAGCCTACAATGAACTTAGTCGAAGTCAACTTGATTATGTCAAATTTTATATGGATAACCATAAACAGATCCCTACATGGATAATGATTAAAGTAGTTAATTTTTCAACTTTTATAGATATAATACAGTATAGTAAAACAGATGTTTCTCATTCTTTATGCCACTTGTATGGACTGGAAGATGAACAGGGACGCGCCAATGTCAAACTATTAATTGGCAGTCTGCATTGGATGCGAAAAATCAGAAATGCATGTGCTCACAACGAACGTGTTTATTGTCTGAGCAGAAAAAATACACCAAACAAAAATTCCGGACGAATTTTGGAGCGATATTTTTCATCACTCTGCCCCGGTTATTCCCGAAAATTAGATCAGCGGATCATTGATTTGATCGTATATTTTAAATATTACCTTCCTGCAAACGAATACAAAACCTTTATGTCGGAATTAAAGAATATGTTAAATAATCTTGAATCTAAAATTCATCCCCATGCTTTTGAATATATTCGTGCCCAGATTGGTATTCTCAATCTTTCGGATTTAGACTCACTGATCCGCCTTCCAAAAGATGATATCGAATATAACAAATTTGACAACTGATTAACGATGGCTAATTACGTCATTTTGCATTTCCTTTTTGTTCAATACCTTCTCGTTCTATTTTTTAACGCCAAAAAGTGTAGAAAATATTCGTTAAAATATGTAAAAAAAAGTATTATAATTGTTGTAATATTCTCTGCTATATAGTAATATACTTGTACAGAGAGAACCGTATTGATTACGGTTGAAAGGCACTCATGCAAGTAATTGTATGGGTGTCTTTTACTATATCGCAAAAACGAGAGAATACCCACGGGTAACGCATGACACAAAAAAGCAGGCTGCCGCTTAATTATTTAAGCGGTAGCCCACTCCCCAGACCGTATCAATGATCTTTGGTTTCTTCGGTTCTCTTTCTATTTTCTCACGGATCCGGTTAATATGTACCGACACGGTCGCGGCATCCGATTCATAGTCATATCCCCAGATCCGCTCAAAAAGCTGTTCCCTGGAAAATACCATGTTCGCGTTTCTTGCCAGAAACAATAGCAGTTCAAATTCTTTGCCCGGCAGCCGGACTTCTTTTCCGTCTACATAGACTTTCCAGTTTTCCGGATAGATACAGACGTTCTGAACTGTGATCTTGGATTCCGGCAACTCTTCTTTTTTCTCAGATGCTTCCCCACCCAGCCGCTCATAGCGCTCCAGATGCGCCTTTACCCGGGCAACCAGCTGCGCCGGATCAAACGGCTTTGTGATATAATCATCAGCGCCCAGTCCAAGTCCCCGGATCACATCGACCGATTCCCCGAGTGCAGTGACCATGAGGATCGGAATATCCGTCTTTTTCCTCAGATTTTCACAGATCGTATGTCCGCTGCAGTTTGGCAGCATAAGGTCTAATAAGATCAGGTCGTACTGATTTTTTTCCGCCTCGGCTTCCACATCTGCCCCGTCATAGACGCAAAATGTTTCATAACCGCCCATTTCCAGGTAAGCCTGTTCTAACTGCGCAATCTTTTTATCATCCTCTACGATCAGTATTTTCTTCATCCTGCTTCGTCCTTTCCGGGAAACTCATTCGGATCGTCAATCCGTTATCATTGACTGCCTGCACCTGTCCGCCATGCGCTTCCACAATGTATTTCACGATATAAAGCCCGATGCCGTTTCCCTCTTTGCTTCTTGCCTCGTCACAGCGATAAAAACGCTCAAAAATATGCGGCAGTTTTTCCGGGGGAACACCAACGCCATTATCTGAAACAGATATGATCTGCTGCGAACCACATTTCTCCAGACGGATCGTCACCACAAGCGGCGTATGCTTTGCATAGCGCAGACTGTTTTCCAGCAGGTTGACCAGTACACGCTCCAACTGTAGGAGATCATAATATCCCGCCGGTATCCCCGGAGTAAGTTCCATTTTGATCTGCATACCACGCGCTTCGTACGACAGCCGATGCTCCTCTGCAAAGGTCAGAAGATACGTCTCAAGATCCGCCTTTTCCAGATGAAGCGGCATCTGCCCGGTTTCCACCTTGGAAAATAAGAATAATTTCTGAAGCAGCCGATCCATATCTCCGGTTGCGTCGTATGCGATCTTTAAATATTCCCCGGTCATTTCCGGGGTTTTCGGCACACCGTCGAGCACTGCCTTGATATACCCTTTGACTGAAGTGAGCGGCGTACGCAGATCATGCGAAATACTTGTTATCATGTCCGTCCGGCTCTGTTCGTACTGCTGTCTCTCCGCTTTCTGTGTCCGGATCGTCTCCTGCATCTGATTAAATGCAAGGCAGACCGATTCCAGTTCCGCGTCTCCATGATAATCCACCGGATGTTCCAGATCTCCTGCCGCCGTTCGTTTTAACCCATCCATCAGAAGATCCAACGGCTCCATCATGCGGTTGACCAGATAGCGGGAGAATGACCAGCCCATAAGGATCAAAAGAAGGATCAGCAGAAAAAGTTTCCACAGCAGCCCGGAAAAACGCTGCTCCATGTGTTCACTTTCCCGCATCATATCCTGATGATCAAAAAGCGCCGCCACATAATAAGTATGTCCGTCCACGGTCACATCCGCATCGACATAGGTATTGCCGAACGCGGTGTGAATGCCGCGTTTGTCGCTCCGCAGACGGTCGATCATATTGCGATCCTGCGGCGGGTCTGCCGGATCAGCCGGGTAGATATTCTGGTCACCCTCATAGACGACCAGCGCGCAGTGATCGTTTTTCAGCTCACCGGCAAGCACTTCCCAGTCTCCATCCGTCTTCTCCAGCTTTTCTAACACTGCCTTCGCGTCATCTTCCACATTGGAGATCCATTCCCCGCTGTCCATGTAACCGCGTATCCCCTGACGCACGGATCCGAAGATCACGGCAAATAAGATCGCCATGCCCCCGATCAGCATCAGCATATGGATCAGAAATATCCGTTTTCGCATCGACATACCAAATTACTCCTCGTTTATGACCTCGATCTGGCAGACTTTCATGGCGGCAAGCGCCTGTCTGTGACTCTCCGGCGTAACGCCCGCACAGCAGGAGGCGTCAACAATAATCTGTATTTCCGGCAGAAATGCCTTGATTAACATGGCATTGGATATGACGCAGATATCCGTGCAGAGTCCGACCAGCGTAATGGAGTCGATCGGTTCTTTTTCATTCTCTCTGACAAGCAGTTTTCCCAGTTCCACGCTTCCAAATGTCGGCTTTTCGATCTCATTTGCACCCTCGCTGTTTCCTGCGGCTCCCGCAAGTTTTTGTATCTCCGGTACGAGTTCCCAGCCCTTTGTGCCATGGATGCAATGCGCAACCGGAAGTTTTTTCCCTTCCGCCGTCTCCAGATAATTATTTTCATGCGTATCCTTTGTATACAGTATCCTGCCATCAAAATGGCGGATCTTTTCTGCCACTCCGGGAACGATCTTTTCCGCTTCCTCAGTTCCAAGCGCCCCGTCCACAAAATCATTCTGCATATCTACTACGATCAGATATTTCATACTGCACTCCTTCTATAAAAATGTCCTCCCCTTTTTAAATTTTTCATAACGAAAAAATTATAGCACAAAAGGGAGGACCTTATCCATATTTTATTTTTTAAGACGCTTCTTCAAACTGTGAATTGTACAGTTCCGCATAGAAGCCATTTCTTGCGAGCAGTTCTTCATGATTTCCCTGCTCTATGATATCCCCGTCTTTCATGACAAGGATCAGATCTGCGTTACGGATCGTAGAAAGACGATGCGCGATGATAAAGCTGGTTCTTCCTTTGGTTAAGTTATCCATTGCTTTCTGGATCCGCGTCTCGGTTCTCGTATCGACCGATGACGTTGCCTCATCCAGGATCAGCACCGGATTGTCTGCTAAAATTGCACGCGCGATCGTAAGGAGCTGCTTCTGTCCCTGGGAGACATTGCTTGCGTCCTCATTCAGTTCCATATGGTATCCGCCCGGCAGCGTCTGGATAAAATGATGTGCATGTGCAGCCTTTGCCGCAGCGATCACTTCCTCGTCTGTCGCATCCAGTCTTCCGTAACGGATGTTTTCCATGATCGTTCCCTTAAACAGCCAGGTATCCTGCAATACCATGCCAAACGCGTCACGGAGCTCTCCCCGGTTAAAATCACGGATATCATGACCATCCAGTGAAATCGCACCGCTGTTTACATCATAAAAGCGCATCAGCAGTTTTACCATGGTCGTTTTTCCGGCACCGGTCGGCCCGACGATCGCGATCTTCTGTCCCGGTTTTACATCTACGGAAAAGTCATGCACAATGATCTGATCTTCTTTATATCCGAAATGTACATGATCGAACCGGACGGCGCCCTCGATCTGATCCAGATGAACCGGATGCTCGGCAAACTGATCTTCCTCTTCCTCTCCTAAAAATTCAAAGACACGCTCGGATGCCGCCGCCATGGACTGCACCTGATTGACTACCTGCGCGATCTGCGTGATCGGCTGCGTAAAACTCTTTACATACTGGATGAAAGCCTGGATATCACCGATCGTGATCACATTTCGTATCGCGAGAAGTCCGCCGGCTAACGCAACCGCCGCGTAACCGAGATTTCCGACAAACATCATGATCGGCTGCATCATTCCGGATAAGAACTGGGATTTCCATGCCGAATCATAGAGCACACGGTTTGTCTTTTCAAACTCTTCTACGGTTTCTTCTTCCTTATTATATACCTTAATTACCATATGGCCGCCGTAAACTTCTTCGACCTGTCCGTTGATGTGTCCCAGATACTCCTGCTGCGTTTTGAAGTATTTCTGGGATTTTTTTACAACCAGCGAGATCAGTGCCATGGAGATCGGCAGGATCACGCAGGCGATCAGCGTCATGAGCGGTGAGATACTGAGCATCATGATAAGCACACCGATGATGGTTGCCGTGGATGTGATGATCTGCGTAATACTCTGGTTCAGTCCCTGCCCAAGCGTATCCACATCATTGGTGATACGGGATAATACTTCACCGTAGGTACGGCTTTCAAAATATTTCATCGGCATCCGGTTGATCTTTTCCGAAATCTCTTTTCGCATCCGGTAGCATACCTTCTGTGTGATCCCGGTCATGATCCATCCCTGGAAAAAGCTGAAAAGGGAACTGATCGCATACAGTGCCAGCACAAAGAGCAGGATCTGTCCGATTCTTGTAAAATCAATGCCGCTCGTTCCCGCGATCTTATTCTGGAGCCCGGTCGCAAGTTCTGTCGTTGCCTTTCCGAGCACTTTCGGTCCGACTACGCTAAATACGGTAGAAACCGCAGCGAAGATCATAACAAAGAATATGCCGACTTTGTAACGTCCGATGTAAGAGATCAGTTTTTTGATCGAGCCCTTAAAATCCTTCGCCTTTTCTGCCGGTGCCATGCCTCTGCCGCCCATCGGCCCGCGTCTGCGCATTTTGGTATTTGTTTCACTCATTTACGCTTCCTCCTTTCCATCGTCTTCTATGCCAAGTTCCTTTGCGGAAAGCTGTGATTTTGCGATCTGGCGGTAAACTTCACAGTTTTCAAGCAGTTCCTCATGGGTACCTCTGCCTACGATACGTCCCTCGTCAAGCACAAGGATCTGCTCCGCATGCAGGATCGTACTGATTCGCTGTGCAACAATGATAACGGTACTGTCTTTTACCTTTTCCGCCAGTGCTTTTCTGAGCGCAGCGTCTGTTTTTAAGTCAAGTGCGGAAAAACTGTCGTCAAATACAAAGATCTTCGGATTTTTCGCAATAGCACGCGCGATCGCGAGACGCTGTTTCTGTCCACCGGACACATTGGTTCCGCCCTGTGCGATCGGGCTTTCGTATTTATCGCTCTTTTCTTCGATAAATTCGGTTGCCTGCGCGATCTCTGCCGCCTCTGCGATCTCCGCATCGGTTGCGTCTCTTCTGCCAAAACGCAGGTTGCTTGCGATCGTTCCTGAGAACAATACACCTTTTTGCGGCACAAAACCGATCTCGCCACGCAGATCATGCATTCTGATCTTGCGGATATCTTTGCCATCCAGTGTGATGGATCCGTCTGTCACATCATAGAGACGCGGGATCAGGTTGACCAACGTGGATTTTCCACAGCCGGTACTTCCGATGATCGCCGTTGTTTTACCAGGCTCCGCCGTGAAATCAATATCACAAAGCACATTTTCTTCTGCGCCGGGATAGCGGAAATTCACATGGGAGAAAGTAAGCTTTCCGTCATGCGCGGTCAGGCTCTCCGGCTCTTTTGCGTCGGTGATCGTAGATTTTGTCTTTAATACCTCATCAATACGGTTTGCCGCAACACCCGCACGCGGTAACATGATCGACATCATGGTAAGCATCAGAAACGCCATAACGATCTGCATTGCATAAGTGATAAACGCGGTCATTGCTCCAACCTGAAGCACACCTTCATCGATCTTATGCGCGCCGACCCAGACGATCAGTACCGTAAGACCATACATGATAAACATCATGCAGGGCATCATCAGCGTCATGACACGGTTGGTAAAGAGCATTGTTTTCGTAAGTTTTGTATTTGCCTCATCGAAACGTTCTTCTTCGGTTTTTTCCCTGCCAAACGCACGGATAACCGAAATACCGGTTAAGATCTCACGGGATACCAGGTTCAGACCGTCTACAAGTTTCTGCATCAGTTTGAATTTCGGGAGCGTAACCGCCATCAGCACGGAAACGAATCCCATGATCACCAGTACCGCAAGTCCGATCACCCATCCCATACCGGCGCCGGTCTGGTAAACCTTGATGATACCGCCGATTCCAAGGATCGGTGCGTAAATGACCATACGGAGTAACAGTACCGTAACCATCTGGATCTGCTGCACATCATTGGTACTTCTCGTGATGAGGGATGCAGTGGAAAAGTGATCCATCTCCGCATTGGAGAATCCGACGACTTTCTTAAACAGTCCCTCACGCAGGTTCATACCGACACCGGCTGCAACCTTGGAAGCAAAAAGTCCGACCAAAACGGTCGCAACTCCCATCAGAAGCGCAAGCCCGATCATGCGTAAGCCCTCTGCCCAAAGATAAGACGTCTGGATGTGATCCACATCGATTCCCGCGTCTTTGTCACACTGGATCGCATAGGCAACACCGATCGACTGGATCATCGTATCGCCCACAGCGTTAAAGGATTCCTCCATCTCATCCCTTACCGACAGCAGGTCTGATTTTTGCATCATTCCGGCATTTAACATATTCTGGAACAGCGGTCTTACATCCACGCAGGTAACTTCGGTTTTATTTCCGTCGTCATCTTCTTTTTCCCTGGTGAACGTTGTAAGATCGGCACCAAGCATCTGTCCGATCTGCTCTACGCTCAGATCCTTTAAGTTCTCCGGATCCATCTGCATCTGCGCCGCGATCGTTTCTTTAAATGTCGCCTCGTCCATCATAGACATCTGATAATTCATGACAAGCGCCATGGAAAGATCGCCATCGAGATCATCTAACGTATCGCCATCATTTTCGGTACGGACAAAATGGTCTCCGTCTTCCTCATAGGCATTTTCCCACTCGGTAATCTCATCTTCTGTCATAAATGTCTTTGCTGTCTCAAATTCCTCTTTGGTAACAGCTTCCGGAAGCACATGTTCCACACCGCTGTTCTGGATCCCCACATCGATAATGTCCGATGTATACTGCGGCAGGGAAAGATCACACCATGCCTGCACCAGTAACAGCGCAAGAATAATGATCACTGACTTCCAGAAAGGAAGCAGGTTCTTAAATATTTTACTCATACAGATTCCTTTCTTTTTTTCCTTTTTTCAAGTTCCGTTTGCATTCTGGTCTGAAATTCATCCAGATAATCCAGCAGACGCTCCACATCCTCTTGCTTCATATTTAAGAGCGCAGCCTCTACCAGATCGTTCATTTCCAGTTCTGACTGTTTTAAGATCTTCTTTCCCGTATCGGTCAGTCTCACAAAGGTATTTCTGCGATCTTTACTGTCCGTCTCCCGGTAAATGAGATCTTTTTTCTCCAGACTCCGCATGGTGCGCGAAACCGCCGGTGTCGTCACACGAAGCTTTTTGGCAAGCGCGGAAATGCTGATCGCCGTCTCTCCGTCTTTATCTCCGACATGCCCGATGCACATCAGGGTCGTAAATTCATTTCCGGAGATTTCATCCGGCAGGAGCACCGAAAATGGCATCTGGCGAAAACGATGAAACACCTGAAACAGTCTGTGATTCACACTGCTCATGATTCACCTCCATCAAAAAAATGCTTAACAATGTAATCTAATAACATTGTTAAGCATTCTATCACCCCTATCAGTCACTGTCAACTGATTTTCGAAGTCTTTATAAATTCTTTAGAAAAATATTCTTTTTTATTCATATCTTAATGCATCGATCGGGTTCATCTTTGCGGCACGGTTCGCCGGATAGTAACCGAAGAAGATACCAAACGCTGTAGAAAACAGTAATACCGCAACCACATTCTGTACCGTGACAGTACCCGGATAGCCGATCGCATTCGTGATCACATGACCAAGCAGCATACCAAAGCCCAGTCCCAAAAGTCCGCCGATCACACAAAGCACGATCGCTTCGGTGATAAACTGCAAACGGATACTTCCGTTTGTTGCCCCGAGTGCCTTTCTGGTACCGATCTCTCTGGTTCGCTCTGTGATGGAAACGATCATGATATTCATAACACCGATACCACCGACTAAAAGTGAAATCGCACCGATACCGCCCATAACCAGCTTGATCATGCCGATTTCCTGATTTAACATCTGCGCCTGCTCCTGCATTGTGATCTTTTCAATGTAAAAGTTCTCATTTTTCGCGTAGTAAGTATCATTCAGATAATCCGCAATTTCCTGAGACAGCTGGATCGAATCGATCCCGTCCTTTCCGTTGAGATCAAAGTAACTTAACTCCGTTGCGTTCGACACAACACGATGTACGACCTTGAGCGGCACATAGAGTGTTGTAGACATATCATAAGCAGAGGATGTCATCTGCTGACTGTCGTAAGATTTGTATACTCCGACGATCGTAAAGGTATAATACTGATTGTTTACTAAAACATCCACTTCTTTTCCAACCGCCGCGTCCGGATTTCCGTTAAACAGATTATCTACAAATTTATCCGAAACCAGTGCAACATTTGATCCATCCTGCTGTTCGCTTGGAAGGATCTCCCTTCCGGCAAGGATATCTCCATCTTCCCAGAAAAATGAGGCGGAGTTTGCTCCCTGTACCGTAACATTTGCGTAGGATTTTCCATCTTTGACCACGCCGTCTCCCAGATTTGCGGTCAAAGACACATCCTTGATCCGGTCTTTGTAGCGGTCACAGACATCACGGATCATATCCTGTGAGATCAGATCCGATGACTTTGTATCCACATTATTATCCCAGTTCTTCTGGGATACATAAAATTCCATTTTATTTGCGCCGATGCTGTTCATCTGATTGGAAATGTACTGCGATACCCCGTTTCCTGCCATTGTGATCGCGATGATCGCGGCAATACCGATCATGATACCGAGCATCGTCAGAAAAGAACGCAGTTTATTTGCCTTGATCCCTGCCAAAGCCGCTCCGATATTCTCAAACAGCATATGCGCTTCCCTCTCTTTCTCCGATGATCGTACCGTCTTTTAATGTGATGATACGCTGTGTTTCCTCCGCCAGTTCGTTGGAGTGTGTGATCAGTACGATCGTGATCCCTTTTTCTTTATGTAACTTATGAAACAGATCCATGACCATACGTCCTGTCTTGGAATCCAAAGCTCCTGTCGGCTCATCGGCAAGGATGATCGCAGGATCATTGCCAAGCGCTCTTGCGATCGCGACACGCTGCTTCTGTCCACCGGAAAGCTCATCCGGCGTATGATCCATACGTTCTTCCATATCGACCAGTTTTAACAGTTCTTTTGCTTTTGCGGTACGCGCCCGCTTTGACATACCGGCATACATCATCGGAAGCTCCACATTTTTCAAAGCGCTTGTACGGGCGATCAGATTATAGGTCTGAAATACAAAACCGATTTTCTGATTGCGGATATGGGACACTTCCTTATCGTTTGCCTTACAGATATCCACACCTTCCAGGATGTAGCCGCCGGATGTCGGGCGATCCAGGATTCCTATAATATTCATTAATGTGGATTTTCCAGAACCGGATGCTCCGACGATGGAAACAAACTCTCCACGTCTTACTTTAAGATCGATCCCATGCAGGATCTCCAGTTCATTTTCCTTTCCCACATAAAACTTCTTTACGATCTGATTTAAATCGATGATTACCTCATTTTCCATGCTATCTCCACCTCGATTATTCGTAGATTACATCATCTGTCTCAGTGGCTGACTCTGTGGTTGCTGCATCCGGAATAATCACCGTCATACCTTCTTTTAAGTCTTTTCCCTGCACTTCTATCTCGTAATCGGTCTCAAGTCCGGTCGTGACATCAATCTCTTTCGTCTCTCCGGTTGTCTCATCCACAAGAACCGTCACATATTTGCGGTCACCATCTGTCTGCACGCAGCTGGTCGGTACGGAAAGAACATTTTTGGCTTCCGCGATCAAAATGGTCGTCTTGGCGTTCATACCCAGACGCAGACGCTCGTTCTGCTCTTTAAAATCTGCCTTGATCTCATAGTCTGTTGTCACTGTAACTTTTCCGGTATTGTCCACACTGCTCTTTGGAACCGGAGATACAAAGGATAAGGTACCCGGCATTTCCAGATCTCCTGTGGTATCGGTCTTTATGATGACAGACATACCTTCTGTGATATCACTGATCGTATACTGATCTACTGTCGCGTCTACCTGCAGCTCTCCTTCGTTCTGGATCGTTGCGATCGCGTCTCCCTTATAAATATCTCCCACTTCCACATCAAGTGAAGTGATCGTTCCGTCAATCGGTGCGATTACGGTACATGCGTCTTTCTGCTTCTGTAAATCATCGAGTGCCTGTGCCGTATCACCGCTGTTTACGCTCTGTGCGTCAAGTTTTGCGGAATCCAGGGCGGAATCCTGTTTCGCTACGGTTCTGCCATCGTTTACCGCGTTATCCTGCTGTTTCTGCACCGCATTCTGATACTCGGCTTCTTTGGAAACTACCTTCGCCTGCGCAGTATCCAGCGTTGTGTATGCTGCCTGTTCATCGATCTGTGCCTGCTGATATGCCTGCAGGGCCGTACTCTTTTGATCATCTGTCGCATTCGGATCGTTTAAAACCGCGTCATAAGCACTCTTCTTTGCGTCTGTGTCCGCCTGCGCCTGCTGGTAAGCAGTATTTGCTCCGTCACGTTCCGCGATCGAAGTCTGATATCCGTTGAAAGTATCGGTTACCGCCTGTGCGTCTCTGGAAGCATTGGTATTTTTGTCTGTCACCGCGTCATTGTAACTGGTCTGTGCATCGGAAACTGCCTGGTTGGATTTCTGCGCTGCAAGATCCGCGCTTTCTTTTGTATTTGCAATCTTGCTGTCAATGCTTGAACTGTCAAATGTGCAGAGCACATCGCCGGCTTTGACCTGATCCCCGACTTTGACATTGACTTCGGTCACTTCCACGCCGCTAATATCCGCTACGACCGACTTTTTGTCCACACTTCCGATCGTACCATTGACACTGACTTCTTTCTTCAGATCCTTTTTCTCCACAGCAGCTGTATTATACATCGGCTCTGCCGCTGCCAGCGCCGCTTTTGCTTTTGCATTAAAATACGAAACCGCGCCAATGATCACGACAAGAACCAGTACGATAATCACTACTTTCTTCTTTGTTGGTTTGAATACTGCCTTCATTCCTCTTAAATCCTCTCTCTTATTTTGTTCTGATTTTGTATATTCTTTAAATTTTTTAATTTTTATACAAAAAATATCCTAAACTATTTTTCTTAAACGCGCTTTGGCAATTTCTTAAAATTTTCTTAATATGGAATTTTTTTCAATTCTTACTATTTACATCTGACATTGCTCGAATGCTAGACTCGGATTTTAATTGCGCAATTTTGTGTAAGCGCATTGACATTTGCGCAACTTTGTGTATAATATAAAAAAAGGAGATACATAATGAATCCAAGACAGCAAACGATTAAACAGCTCAGTGCTTCTGGTTATGAATTGAAACGTCATGGTGCTAACCATGATATTTATTACAATCCGCAAACACACAGTACCATACCTGTCAAACGACATGATTTCAACGAAAATGATATGAAGTATATTTTCAAGGAAGCCAACATCAGCAGAAAACACTAATCTGTTTTCTGCGTCCATTAAGGAGGTTTACTATGCAATATATTTACACAGCTTTATTTACACCTATTGAGGATGGTTCGGGATATTATGCCAAAGTTCCTGATCTCCCGGGATGCATCACCACTGGAAACAGTCTTTCTGACGCTATTGAGCAGATCACAGATGCCATGAATGGATGGCTTGTTGTTGCTGAAGATGAAGGCGAACCGATTGCACAACCAACCCAACAAGAACAGTTGCATGTCGATGCCGGTACGCTTTGCTCTCTTATTTCCGCTGATACCATTGAATATCGCGCAAAAACCGACACGCGTGCTGTCCGAAAAAATGTTTCTCTTCCAAGCTGGATGGCACGCCTTGCTGATAAACGCGGCATTAACTGTTCACAAGTCCTTCAGGATGCCCTGCGGTCACTTCTTGACAGTTCTTCTGTTGCGAGGACTCATTGACTTTATTTTTAAATATCCAGTTATCCATATAGGTAACTGGATATTTTCTACATAAAATCTTTTTAACTCCCTTGCCCGAATATCATTTGTGAAAAAAATAAATGATATTTTATTCCAGATCTGCAAGTATATTTTCTCAAATAATACACTTACCTAAAAGATGCTGTATAAAATACTTTCATTACTTAAGCCCCAAAAAGAATTTATATTCGCCATTTAGCTTCGCTTCCTGAACAAAGTCAAAAAACGTCAAAATTTTTGTTTATTATCAATTATGTAAGTCGAAAAAAGTTGATTTTTTATTATTTTTCTATTGTTTTTTATATGATACCATTAATTATGTATTACTATTTCAATAAAAAAACATCTCTTAACGAGCTGACATTTATCGGAGGTATGTATGAGTAATATTACAAAAATAATAAAATTTTACCAATTTGAACCACAACCATCCTTGGTTAATAATGGGATAACCCCTATATCCACTATTCAATTATTAAATAGTGTTTTTTCGGTTGACGGAAGCTATAAAGTTAACTATGATAAAAATCAATATATTATAGATATTCTCAATATTGGTTCGGATTTTGTTTTCGGAAAATGTGCGAAAGAAAACGAATTAAGCGTTATAAATTTTTATCAAACAAGAGATAAGCATACAAACCAGACTATCCCCTATTCATCTGTTTCACCTGACACTCAATTAGAAGTTTACACTTTCTTTTATATTGATTGTACACAAAATAGGATGTCTGCCATACAGCATAAAAGTCTTTCCAAACTTCACTACATATTAGCCCAAAGTATCTGGGAATTATCTGGAAACACTTTAAGTGTTTTTGTTGCTCCGGAACGTATAAAAAATATTAAACAAACCGTAAAAAAAATAAAACATAATAAAAAATTGGCAATATCATTTGCCCCTAATGCTATTTCAAAATACAATATTGACCCTTTATCTAAAGAATTAGGTGGGATTAAATATGATTCTTTTTCTATTGAAATTAAGTTGTCTTCAACTACTTCTAATACGGAAATCAATCATATTTACGATAACTTTCAAAATAATAAAGAAGCCTTTAATAGCTTAAAATTAATTGGCAAAACTGACTCTGGCTTTGAAGAAACGGTAGACTTTATCGAAACACTGTTTACGCATTATACTACTTTTGAAATATCTGAAGACATAATAAAAAGTTATAATATAATAAAAAAGAAATTGGCTGAATCACTACTAATAAAACAATAGACGTAGGGGGTTGTTGTTTGAAAAACATATTGGGCTTTGTTAAGTATCATTCATGTATAATTTTTCCGATGCTGTTTTCATGCATAGCTTATTGCACAAATAAAAAATTTAACTTTATCAATATAACAGATTTAGATAAAGTGACTTCTTTAGTTTCGCTCAATACATCCTTAATAGGTGTATTAATTACAATTCTCACAATCTATTTGGCTGTTCCCAAAAATGATTTTGTAAAAAAGCGCCTAAAGAAATCAAAACATGAACACATATATTTATGTAATATCTTGGTTGGTATTATTGTTCTATTCATTTCCATCATATCTTGGATTTTTTTTAACAATATAACTCTTTTAGTTATATTGTTTATT